>Ga0180732_1000068_pt1 | contig 109047 bp, 98 predicted proteins | sample KR11_01MetaG_FD_148674 | JGI IMG/M metagenome (GOLD analysis project Ga0180732, IMG submission 148674) | Groundwater microbial communities from the Olkiluoto Island deep subsurface site, Finland - KR11_0.1 MetaG | ecosystem: Environmental > Aquatic > Deep subsurface > Groundwater | place... | reverse complement strand
GATAAAACCCGGAAGACTGCCCGAACCGCTCGCCGCCGTTCAAATCGACACCACCCTTCATTGCTTCAAATCCCGCTCCAGTTCTGGCTTTCCAGTTCATGGGGTTCGTTTTAACCGGACACTACTGTATATTTAAATATCTTAATTTGCCGGAAGCAGTTCGCAATGATGCGCCGCTGTCTCGCCGCCCTGACCGTCTTCCGGTTCGCCGCCCTCACGGCGGGCGACGCCATCAATGACGGGGCGCTGCAGGGCTCCGCCGCGAAGAGGCTTGCCGCCATCGAATTTAGCGGCACTGTCGCCCAGGCCTGGCCGGCTGCCTGGCGCAACGCTCGCTCATGAAGCAACGCTCGATCAGGGGCAAGGTGCTGCTGCTGCTGATCGGCACGCTGACAATGGCATTTTTATTGGTCGCGGTGGCGCTGAGCTGGCTGATCGATCGGCACCACGACACCCTGTCGGGCGAGAGCGCCCAGGCCCTGCTGCGCGAAGTCGGCACGCGCCTGGCCGATCATGAACGCCATCTGCTGGCCGGTACGCAAGCCCTAGCGCAGCGGGAGGACATTATTGCCGCGCTGACGCGTCTGGCCAATTACCCGCCCGCCGGGAAAGCACGGGAACGCAGTTACGCCAATGAAAAGATACGGCTGGCCGCCAAGCTGGACGGGATTGTCGAAACGCCTTGGATCAATGAGCTGAGTGTCTATGACGGCAACGGCCGGCTGGTTGCTTTTTCACGAGAGACATCCGCCGGGAACGCCGCGCCCGCCGTCGGCAAGATAGGCAGCGAACTCCCCGCAGAGGTTCTACTGCAGGCGCAAGACCTTGCCAGGCCACCTGCAGCCCATATCCGAAAAATACGCCGGCACGATCGCCTGGTCTTCGAAGCCATCGCACCGGTGCTCCGCCAGCGCGATGGCGAACAACGGCTGGCAGGCTGGGTGCACATGGTTTCCACAGTCGCCCCGGACGAGCTGAAAGCCCTGGCCCGCCAGCGCAACATGGCCATCGACCTGTTATTCAGCGGCAACTTCGACCGCGACAATCGCTACAGCCTCAAGCCCGAGCAATTCAGTCATGCCCCGACCATTTTCGGCCTCGGCCTTGTTCATGCCGCGCCAACAGCGCCACAGCATCCCCAGTATTTTCTCGGCGCGGCCGCGCTGGGTCTGGACGACAAGGAGCAGGCCTGGTTTGTCACCGCATTCGATCGCCAGACGGCACAACATGAACAGAAGAGGGTTCTCGGCGTGGTGCTGGCCGTGCTACTCGGCTCGCTGCTGCTGACCGTGCCCCTGGCCAACCGGGCCGGCCGCCGCTGGATCAGCGCGCCGTTCGACAAATTGAGCAGCGGCGTGCATGCCTACGCGCAAGGCCGGCTTGATGCCGCACTGGAACTGCAGGGCGGCGACGAGTTCGAGGCCATCGCCGCGGATTTCAACCAGATGGCGGATGCCTTGCGGCTGCGCGAAAATTCCATCAGGGAGGCGGAGGCGCGCTGGCAGTTCGCCCTCGAGGGCGCAGACCACGGCGTGTGGGACTGGAATCCGAAGCGCCGCGAGATGTACTTTTCACCGTCGTGGAAGCGCATGCTGGGCTATGCCGAAGACGAGATTGCCAACACCCTCGGCAGTTGGCGCACCCTGATTCATCCCGAAGACTTGCCGGCGGTGCGCACAGCCGTCGGCCGCCATGTGCGCGGCGAGACCGACAGCTACCGGGCCAGTTACCGCATCCGGGCGAAGGCGGGACATTACCGCTGGGTACTGGCCGTCGGCCGGGTGCTGCAACGCACTGTCGACGGCCAGGCGCTGCGCATGATCGGCACCACGACCGACATCACCGAGCAGCGCCACGCCCAGGAGATGCTCGAACAGCTCATGGGGGCGCTACAAAACAGCGAAGCCCGCTATCGCGGCTTCTTTACCGAGTCGAAAGCCGTCATGTTGCTGATCGACCCGGCCGATGGCCGCATCATCGACGCCAACCCGGCGGCGAGCGGCTTCTATGGCTACAACCATGAAGAGTTGCTGGCGCTGCGCAGCGCCGACATCAATCCGCTGAGCCATGACGAAGTGACGGCGGAAATGTTGCAGGCGCAGCAGGATGGTCGCGAGCATTACATCTTTCCGCAGCGCCTGAAGGACGGCACCATCCGCACCGTCGAAGTGTATTCGGGCCCCTATCTCCACGACGGCCGGCTGGTCCTCTACTCAATCATCCATGACATCAGCGAACGCATCGAGGCCGAGCGCGGCATGCGCGAAGCGGCAACGGTGTTCGACGCCACCAGCGAGGCGATCATGATCACCGACGCCAGCGGCGTCATCAAGCGCGTCAACCCGGCGTTCACGGTCACCACCGGTTACACGCCGGAAGAGGCAGTGGGACAGACGCCGCGCCTGATCAAATCCGGCCGTCACGATGCGCTCTACTACGAGGAAATGTGGCAGCACCTGCAGGCGACGGGGCGCTGGGAAGGCGAAGTCTGGAATCGCCGCAAGAACGGCGAAATTTACCCCGAGTGGCAAGTCATCTCGGCGGTCAGAAGCGCGACCGGCACGGTCGTCGAATATGTCTCGATCTTCATCGACATCACCGAGCGAAAGCGCAGCGAAGCCGAAATCGCCTACCGCGCCAACTACGACGCACTGACCGGCCTGCCCAACCGCAATCTGCTCGGCGAACGCCTCGGCCAGGCCCTCAAGCAGGCGCGGCGCGAGGACACCCTGGTGGCGGTGCTGTTCATCGACCTGGACTTTTTCAAGGAGGTCAACGACACGCTTGGCCATGCCGTCGGCGACCAACTGCTGCAATCCGTCGCCGAACGCATGCAGCACTGCGTACGCGAAACCGACACCATCGGACGCCAGGGCGGCGACGAGTTCGTCGTACTGCTCGCCAACATCGTTGATACGGTGACAGCCGCCGCCGTGGCGGAAAAGATCATCGCCCAACTGGCCGAACCCTTCGTGCTCGACGGCAACGAGATTCATATCGGCGCCTCGATCGGCATCACGCTCTTTCCCAATGACGGCGGCGACAGCGAGACACTGTTCCGCAATGCCGACATGGCGATGTATCGCGCCAAGAGTGCCGGCCGCAACAATGCCCAGTTTTTTGAAATGGCGATGACTACCGCCGCTGTGGAGCGACGCATGCTGGAGGCCGATCTACGTGGCGCCTTGGCGCGCGGCGAATTCGTGCTGTATTACCAGCCGGTGATCGACCTGGCCAGCGGGAGCATCATTGGTGCCGAAGCACTGCTGCGCTGGCAGCATCCCCAGCGCGGGCTGGTCGGCCCCGACAGCTTCATCCCGCTGGCCGAAGAAACCGGCCTGATCCGCGAGATCGGCGCCTGGGTCTTCGCGGAGTGCTGTCGCCAAATGGTTGCCTGGCAGGCTGCCGGCCATCAGCTCACGATGGCCATTAACGTTTCGGTGCGTCAGTTGCCCGACGTACTGTCGATGAAACATATCCTCGCCACCCTGGCGCAGCACGGACTGTCGCCACGGCAGATCGTGCTGGAAATCACCGAGGGCATGCTGCTCGTCAATTCACCGGCAATCCAGGAGTGGTTCGTCGCGGCCGGCACCGCGGGGCTGCAACTGGCCATCGACGACTTCGGCACCGGCTATTCTTCGCTGGCCTATCTCAAGCGCTTTCCGGTGCACCACGTCAAGATCGACCGGGGGTTTGTCCGTGACATGGCAACCGATCCTGCCGATCAGGCACTGGTCAATGCAATCCTGTCGATGGCAAACAGCCTTGGCCTTTCCGTAGTGGCGGAAGGCGTCGAAACCACCGAGCAAGCCGCTCTGCTCCGGGCGAGCACCTGCAAGTACGCCCAAGGCTTCTTCTATAGCCGGCCGCTAACGGTAGAAGATTTCAACGCGCAGCTCAAAGCGACCGGCCAGGCACATGCCCCGGTCGGTCGCGGCTTGGCCAATGTGCCGAATAACCATTAGCGATCCGGCATTTCGTCATAGGTAGCCCGTTCAAAACCTGCCCCGCGGTCGAGAATGGTCTTGAGTTTTATCTCCCACGAGCCATTCTCCGTCCAGACTTCCACGATGCGATCCGGCTTGAAGCTGCCGGACAACAGGATGATGCTGGCGGGTAGCTTGAGCGCCTCCAGCGGGGGCAGGATAAAAGCCGGTTTGTGCTTGTCCTGGGTCGCCATCACGCCGGTGGCCCGCACCGCCGCCGGCACCGGCTCTCCCGGGATCAACTGAATGCCGGCAGCGAGACTGTCGCCGGCAACCTGCACCCAACGAACCATGCCGAGGAGCAAACCGCTGGTTCCCGCTGGCTGCACCGCGACCATCTGCCCGATGCCCAGACGCCCGCCAGCCTGGGCAAGCGGCCGCACCAGCCGCAGGCCGCCGCTTGACTGATCGAGCAATCCCCAATCTTCAACCACCTCCCAGCTTTCCAGTTGGTAACCGTGGTTGCGGCTATATTCTTCTTCAAAGCGCGTGGCGATACGGCCAAAGGTAGCGAGTTCCTCGCGCTGGCGCCGCAGGTCATCGGAGCTGATGCTGCCAGGCGGTTTGAAGGGCCGGTGGCCGGAAAGGTAATAGTGGATCACGTCGATGCCGGCAACGAAGCGGCAGATGCCTTTCATCGGGTGTCGCTCATAGCGACGTAAAATTCCGCCTTTTACCCAGCGCGGGTAAATGCGGCGCAACACCTCGCCACACATCGGCTGCTGGCAGTCTTCCCCCAGGCCAAGCCTGGCCGGCGTATCGGCAGGATCACCCTTGGCCAGCAGGGTGAGGCGTTTTTTCAGGCTCTTACGCAGTTCGGTCGTATCCAGCCAGCGCGCACCGGTCCCGAGAAGCGGTTTGAAACCCGCCGGGGTGGCGCCTTCAATGTCGACACACAACGGCAGCGCTGCCGTCTTGAGCTCGGGCTGTGTGGTCTGGATCCTTATCTTGCCTGCCCAGCGCCGCGCCCAGCGCATGACCCAAAGTTGCTGGCGGGGCAACATCTCGTGCAAGCTGGCGGCGGCAAGTAACAATAGCTCGGCTAAAGCAGCGGCGGGCGTCATCGGCTGATCACCATGCAAGACTTCCGCGACGGCGGTCGTCGCCACACCCGCGGATTCAGCACTGGCATAGAGTGCATAAGCAAGGCGCCAGTGAGCTTCACTCGGCTGATGCCCGGCGTGCACCAGATCGGTTTGATCCTCGGCCAGCGCTGCCAGCGCCCGCTGGCAGACCAAGGCTATCCGTGGCTTCAGGTATTCGTCTTCGGCCAGGCCAGCTTCGAGGCAGCGCGCATAGCCGCCTGCCAAGGCCTGCCACAGACCATGTGCTGCATCGAGCGCCGCCTGATCCGGCGGCGCCAGAGGCAACGGCTTGCCGGAAAACTTCTTCTCGCCCTCCTCCTGCACAAAGTGGATCGCCTCCCGCAAGGTCTCCAGCATTGCCAGCCGGACGTCGCCGCTCAGACTGTAACGATTCAGCAGGTGTAACTGGCGTAGCAGTTGTGCCTGCGCTTGAATCGGATTGGACAGCGGCAGCGCCTTCTGCCAGACATTGCAGGCTTCAAGGCTGGTGAAGAGCGGCGGCTTTTCGGTGCTGGTAGGGGGCAGGTCGAGTTTCATGGGGATTCTCCCAAGTGGGTAACGAGTGCCTTGCGGAGCTCAGCACTCTCAGGCTGCGGGCGTAACGGGGGAATGGGCAACGGGCGCATTGCCGTCGCCCAGATCGGCGCAGGGAAATGGCTGTCGTCCGCCCAACGCGGAATGACATGCCAGTGCAGATGGGGGACGACGTTACCCAGGCTGGCCAGGTTGATTTTGTCCGGCCGCGCCACCGCCCGCACGGCGGCTTCGGTTGCGGCAACCACATCCAGCAAATGGCGCCGCTCGGCCACCGTCAGGTCGGACAGCTCCCGCGCATGGGCCTGCCAGATGACCCGGCAAAAGCCGGGAAAGGCGTCGGCCTCGCTACCGCTGACGCGGATAACGCGGCACAAATCATCCTGCCAGAGGATTTCTCCACCGGGGGAATCGCACAGTTCGCATGCGTTCATGCAGAGAAGATAACAAAAACATTCTCTTCGCGACAGTGATTGCGCGCATCCAGTGGGGCCGGGGTGGTTGCAGCACAACGCGCGCGGCACCAAGCGCCTCGATCAAAGTTAGTCCATACCCGTGCACAGCGAGGCTTTCGCCTGCACGCAGGAAGACATCGCCGGGACGATCAGCGCTGGTCAGCCAGACCGTGCCGGCGACGCACTTGACCAAGACGACGCCCTCAATAGCCTCGATCCGCAGGGGGCGATTGTGTTGCAAGGCAAGTTCCCGGGTAGTCATGGCATTTCTCCATTGGCGAAGTGTCTGACGCCAGTGTAGATAGCCAGCGGGGAATGGTACAGTTGCAAGAAAAGATTATTGTGACCATTACAACCATGATTTTCATCAACTGTACTGGTTGCACGCCTGTGCAACTGTAATAACAAGGTGGGTATTCGGATGAGTGAATTACGCTACGAAAAGCTGGCGGACGATGTTGCGGGTTTGATAGCCAGCGGGATATTGCGGGCGGGCGAGCGCCTGCCTTCGGTACGGCGGCTGGCGCAGGAGCGGCGGGTATCGATTTCGACGGCGGTGCAGGCGTTTCGCCAGCTGGAAATGCGCGGCTTGGTCGAAGCCCGCCCGCAATCCGGCTTCTTCGTGCGCGCCCGCCCGCAGCCGCTGGCGGCAACCGGCGCGCGCAGCACTCTTGAAGCACCGGTCGCGGTCGACTTGAACCAGCGTCTGGTAAGGGTGCTGCAGGCGATCACGCAGCCGGGGGTCGTCCCACTCGGCGCCGCCTTTCCAGCGCCGGCTTTGCTGCCAGTGGCGGCACTTCATCGCCGCTACGCGAGCGTCGCGCGACGCTTTCCCGGCCTGCTGGCGGGCGGCAGCCACGCCGACATGAACGACCCGCAACTGGTCCGCCAGCTCGTGCGCCGCTCGCTGGCGTGGGGCGGGCCGCTCGACCCGGACGAAATCATCGTCACCAATTCCTGTACCGAAGCCATGAGCCTCAGTCTGCGTGCCGTGACCCGCCCCGGCGACACCGTGGCCGTCGAGTCGCCGGCCTATTTCGTCATGTTGCAACTGATCGAAAGCCTTGGCCTCAAGGCGCTGGAAATCCCCACCGATCCGGTCACCGGCCTATCGGTGGCGGCGCTCGATCTGGCCACGCGCGACGGCAAGGTGGCGGCCGTGTTGCTGGCGCCCAATGCCAACAACCCCCTCGGCTGCGTGATGCCTGACGAAAGCAAGCGCAAACTGGCAGAGCTGATGGCGGCACGCAACATACCGGTGATCGAGGACGACATCTATGGCGATCTCTGTTTCGATACGCAGCGGCCCTGGCCGCTCAAGGCATTCGATACCGCCAACAATGTCATGCTCTGCGCCTCGTTCTCCAAGTGCCTGTCGCCGGCCCTGCGCATCGGCTTTGTCGCGCCGGGAAAATTCCGCCCGGCCGTCGCGCTGCAAAGAACGCTATCCAGCGGCGGCACCAATCCCATCACGCAGCGGGTGCTGTCGGAAATTTTCGAGTCCGGCGCCTACGAGCGGCAGGTGCGCGGACTGAAGCGCCAGTACCAGAATCAGGTGGAACAGATGATGGCGGCCGTCGCACACTATTTCCCGGCCGGCACGCGCGTGGCGCGACCGCAAGGCGGCCTCGTGCTGTGGGTCGAACTACCGGCGGGAACAGACACGGCGGCGCTCTTCCCGCGCGCCATTGCCGAGGGCATCGCCTTCGTGCCGGGCGACCTGTTTTCCGCCAGCGGCCTGTATCGCAACTGCCTGCGGCTCAACTGCGGCAACCCGTGGAGCGACGCCATCGAGGTGGCGGTGAAACGGCTCGGCGAGCTTGCCGCTGGCTAATACTGAGACGCTTGATAATTGCGGGCTAAGACCTATGCTTCAAAGTGAGGTGGACGTATGTGTTTCATCCAAAACGAAAAGAGGAGGCATCATGAAAACCAAGTCTATTCCCATTCTCGTTGCCGCAGCCCTAGCGCTGGGTGTCAGTGGTATGGCGGTATCCGCCGATAAATTCGATCTTGGCAAGCAGGAGTATATGGATAAGTGCGCGGTCTGCCATGGCCAAAGCGGAAAGGGTGATGGTGGCGTGACCGGCATATTGAAACATGCTCCCACCGACTTGACCGTGTTGTCAAAGAACAATGGCGGGGTATTTCCGGTTGACCGCATTTACCAGGTGATTGATGGCCGCGTATTCATCATGAGCCACGGTGATCGCGACATGCCCATCTGGGGCAAGGCGTATCAAGTAGAAAAAGTCCGTGCTGCCGAGCACTATGTCGATGTTCCCTACAACATGGAAATGTACGTGCGCTCCCGCATTCTGGCGCTGATCGACTACCTGAACCGGATACAGAGGAAGTAACTTTCTGGCCCACCCCGCTACTGCGGGGCGTGGTGGAGGTGCATACGTCGCTTTTCGCTACACCTCGCGGACGGCAACCTCGCCGCGCAGGCTGTGCGGCAGTGCCAAGGTAATGGTCACGTCGATGAACTGGCCGATCAGGCGGGTGGCGTGGGCCGGGCCGGGGAAGTTCACCACGCGGTTGTTGGCGGTGCGCCCGGCGAGTTCCGTCGCATCCTTTTTCGCGCGGCCTTCGACCAGAACGCTCTGCACGGTGCCGACCATCGCCAGCGAGATCGCGCTGGCCTGTTCCTCGATGCGCTTTTGCAGCCGCATCAGGCGCGCTGTCTTCACATCCTGCGGCGTGTCGTCGGTCATCTCGGCGGCCGGTGTGCCGGGGCGCGGGCTGAACAGGAAGGAAAAGCTCGCATCGAAACCGATGGCGTCGATGAGCTGCATGGTCTTCTCGAAGTCCTCCGCCGTCTCGCCAGGAAAGCCGACGATGAAATCCGTCGACAAAGAAATGTCAGGCCGCGCCACCCGGAGTTTTTTCACCAGCGACTTGTATTCGAGCGTCGTGTAGCCGCGCTTCATGGCGGCGAGGACGCGGTCGGAACCGGACTGCACCGGCAGGTGCAGGTGCGGCGCGAGTTTCGGCGTGCTCGCATGGACATCGATCAGCCGCTGCGTCATCTCGCGCGGGTGCGAGGTGGTGTAACGAATGCGTTCGATCTCCGGCATGGCGGCGATGGTCTCGATGACAAAGGCGAGGTCAACCACTTCGTCTTCGGCGCCATCGCTAACTTGGCCGCGATAGGCATTCACGTTCTGCCCGAGCAGGGTGATCTCCTTGACGCCCTGCGCGGCCAGGCCGGCCACCTCCACCAGGATGTCGTCGAGCGGACGCGACACTTCCTCGCCGCGCGTGTAGGGCACGATGCAGAAGGTGCAAAACTTCGAGCAGCCTTCCATGATCGAGACAAAGGCGCTCGACCCCTTCTCGCCCGCGACGCGCGCCGCCGGCAGGGTGTCGAATTTCTCGATCTCGGGAAACGAGACATCGACCTGCGCCCGGCCGGAAGCACGCCGCGCCGCGATCAGTTCGGGCAGGCGGTGCAGGGTCTGCGGGCCGAAGACGATGTCGACGTAGGGCGCGCGCTCAATGATCGCCGCGCCCTCCTGGCTGGCAACGCAACCGCCGACGCCGATGATCAACCCCGGCTTCTGCTCCTTCAGCTTGCGCACCCGGCCAAGGTCGTGGAACACCTTCTCCTGCGGCTTCTCACGCACCGAACAGGTGTTGAACAGGATGATGTCCGCCTCCTCGACACTATCGGTCCTGACGACACCCTCGGTCGAGCCGAGCAGGTCGATCATCTTGTCCGAGTCGTATTCGTTCATCTGGCAACCGAAGGTACGGATGAAGACTTTTTTGGTCATGCGCGGCAACTGGGGATAAATGGCGGGGGGGTGATTGTAACAACGCCGCTGGCGGCAACGCGTTTTCGCCCGGGCAAGCCACGGGGCGCTGACAAGGGACGAGCTCGTCTCCGCAACCCTTTGCGGACCTTCAACTTGAAGCCTGAGTGGCCGCTCGGCAGCGCTGAAGGGGTACTGGTCAGTACACCTGACAAAACACCCCTTACATCACTGGAAGCTGCCCAGCCATGCGGCTAAACTCCCATACCTTCTGGTACAGAAACTCCCGGCTGGTCAGCTTCGGTCATCCACGACGACAGTGGTGATCTGTCGCACCTGTGCTGGAGCACATGAAAGGAAACGCCCATGACCATCGACTCCCTACCACTCGACCCCAAACTGGCACATCAACTGTCTGGCGTCACCACCGCCACGCTGACGACCGTTCTGCTCAAGAAGGGCTTACGCAACATCTGGATCCGTGGCGCAATGCCACTCAAGGACGGGCAACCGCGCCTCGTTGGGCGCGCCTTCACGCTGCGGTTTGTGCCAGCCCGTGAAGACTTGGCTACGCCTGCCTCGTGGGCTTCACCGATATCTACTCGAGCCGCCATCGAGGCCATGCCGAGCGGTTGTATCGCCGTTGTCGATGCCATGGGGATCACCGACGCGGGCATTTTTGGCGACATCTTATGCTCCCGCATGAAGGTGCGTGGGGTCGCGGGACTGGTTACCGACGGCGTCATCCGCGACAAGGCAGGCGTCCTGGGTACTGACTTTCCCGTATGGTGTGCCGGTGTGGCTGCGCCGCCATCAGTCGCCGGTCTGACTTTTGTTGACTGGCAACAGCCGATCGGTTGCGGCGGCGTCGCCGTACTTCCCAACGACATCATTGTTGTCGACGCAGATGGTGCCGTGCTGATTCCCGCCGATCTGGCAGAAGAGGTAGTTTCCGTTGCGGTCGAGCAGGAGCGCCTCGAAGGCTGGATCGTGTCACAGGTTGCGGCTGGCGTTCCCCTGCCTGGCCTTTATCCGGCGAACGAAGAGAACAAGGCCCGCTATGCAGCCTGGGTGAAGACCGGCCGCTGATTCATTCCGGTACTGTGCGCTATGCCAAAGACGCTGTCGGGCTAGCTCAGTCTGAAAATCATCTAGCCGGCCTCCCGCCGCCGCGGTGGCGGTGGGGTTAAAGTGAGTTTGCGAACTTGCGATAACCGAGGGAGGCCGGAGATGAAATATAGCGGAATTGACCTGCATTCGAACAACAGCGTGGTGACGGTGACGGACGAAGAAGACCGGGTCGTCGCGGAGAAGCGTCTGCCCAATGATCTGGCGAAGATACTCGGATTGCTGAAGCCCTGGCAAGAGGATCTGGTTGGTGTGGTGGTCGAATCGACCTTCAACTGGTACTGGCTGGTCGATGGTCTGCAAGCGGCCGGCTTCAAGGTGCATCTGGCCAACGCTACGGCGATCAAGAAATACGAAGGGCTCAAGCACAGCGGGGACGAGACCGATGCGCGTTACCTTGCCCACCTGCTGCGGTTGGGGATATTGCCAACCGGGACCATCCTGCCGCCGGAACAACGCGCCGTGCGCGACCTCGCGCGCAAGCGGATGCAGTTGGTACGCAGTCGCACTGCGCAGATCCTCGCCGTCGAGAACATCACGGCGCGTCAACGGGGCGCACGGATCAGCAGCAATCAGGTCAAGCGGCTGTCCGCCGAAACTGTTGATCAAATGGGCTTTCCCGAGGAGGTAGCGTGGGCGGTTAAAGCCAATGTCGCGGTCATTCAGACGCTCGGCGCGCAGATCGATCTGCTTGAAAAGCGTCTTCAGGAAAAGGTCGGGGGGCGAGCGGAGTACGCGCTCCTCACCAGCGTACCGGGCATTGGCAAAGTGCTGGCGACCACGATCCTGCTGGAAGCGGGGCCGATCGACCGCTTCGCCGCCGCTGGCAACTTCGCCTCCTACGCGCGCTGCGTCGACAGTGTGCGCACCAGCAACGGCAAGAAGAAAGGGGCAGGGAACACCAAGAACGGCAACAAGTATCTGGCCTGGGCCTTCGTCGAGGCGGCCAACTTCGCGTTGCGCTACTGCGCCGAGGCGAAGCGCTTCTACGAACGGAAGAAGGCGAAGACGAACAACGTGGTGGCGATCAAGGCGCTGGCGCACAAGCTGTCGCGAGCATGCTTCCACATTCTGAAGGAGCGCAAACCCTTTGACGTGACGCGCTGCTTCGTATGAGTCACGACGGCGACCGGCAAGCCCGGATTTGGGGTCTGGAGCAACAGCCATTTGGTCTGAATGGGATGTCGTGCCGCCGTCACCGATTTGCAGTAACAGCGGATCGCCCGCAACGCGAGCCAACAAGGGATTGGCGCCGGGGAAACCGGCAGCCACGGGTCTGTGATGAACCCATTGGACACGTTGCGGCACCAACGTTTTTCTGGGGCGGCGAAGCCGCCAGGGCGACAGGTGGATTCAGCGCCGCTCGCTTGATCCTGATGGGTGACTGGCGCGATTCGTCGCAGCCATGATTTGAAGAAACGGGCGTGATCGGCAACTGCAAGCGGGTGTTGGAATGTTTGGAAATCGGCGGCGGGCGCCGCCATGGATTCGTTTGCTCACTTGACACGGGCCGGCTAATGGGTGACCCCTATTATTTTCCGGATGAATAATTTTTTTGGTCATGGGATGACTGCTGCTAAGTGGTTGGCAGCGGATTTTATCAGTGCGGCTGCCGGCCCCGCCCCGGTTACCTGTCAGGCAACCACGCGGTTGCGGCCGCCCTGTTTGGCGCGGTAGAGCGCCGCGTCGGCCACGGCGATCAGCGCCTCGATGTCGGCAGGCTGGCCAGCCTTGCCCTGGGTGACCGCGACGCCGAGGCTCACCGTGTAGCGCGGCAGCTTCTTGTCGGGGCGCGCCTCAATTTCCTTGCGGATGCGTTCGGCGACGCTGGCGGCCTCGGCGAGGCCGGTGTCGGGCAGCAGGATGACGAACTCCTCGCCGCCGAAGCGCGCGAGGATGTCCGGCAGGCGCAGCAACTGGGCGGCGCGCCGGGCGAAATCCTTGATCACCAGGTCGCCGGTATGGTGGCCGTATTTGTCGTTGACCTTCTTGAAGAAATCGATGTCCGCGGTGATCACCGCCAGGGGCCGGTCGGAGCGCGCGCGGCGCGCCCACTCGACGGCGGCCTGGCTGAAGAAGGCGCGGCGGTTGAAGGCGCCGGTCATCGGGTCGCGCGTCGCCATGAATTCGAGCTCGACGCGCAGGCGCTCGTTGGCCAGCAGGATGAAGCCGATCGAGAGGCCGAGCACCCCCAGCGAAAACATGCCGAGGTAGATCTGCTGGATCAGGTTGCGATCGAACACGGCATCGGCAGCCCCGGTCGCCAGCGACAGCGTGGCGAGCCGCCAGGCGGCCACGGCCACTCCAAGCAGAAAGACCACCGTGAGAAAACGGCTGCCGAAGCCGGCCGGCGTTACCCGCCAGGCGAGCAGCGCGCCATAGGCAAACAAGCCGACATGCGCCAGCGCCATGATGAAGATGCGCGCCGGATAATTGTAGGCGCCGAAGGTAAGCCAGACGATCAGCAGCAGCACTGCGCCGATCAGATCGACGGTCGGCCGCCACACCGGTTGCCGCCCGGAAAACCGCTGCAGCCCGATGATCAGCAGCAACTGGCCGAACAGCAGCATGCCGCTGGCGAGCACGATGGCAATGCCGTCGTGCAGGACGCCGCGGAAGGAAGCCAGCCCCGAGGCGCAGCCGATCAGCACCACGGCGAGCGCCCAGTCGCGCAGGCCTGCGATGTCGTCGGGGAAACTGCGCGCCTGCACCCACAGCACCAGCGCGCAGAGCATGCCGAGCAGGTTGGCAACCAGCAGAAATGTGCGCGGATCGACCAGTTCCATTCAGCGTGAGCTTCAGTCTGCCACTTGCGCGGCAGCGCCGTTCTGCCAGCGCCGACTTTTATTGCGTGCCATCAACATTCCGCTGCAGCCAGAACTCCAGCAGCGCCAGGTGCCAGAGCTTGCTGCCCTGGATGCGCGTCAGGTGTTTTTCCGGCGCGGCGAGCAGTTTCTCGACGTAGGCGCGCTGGTAGATGCCGCGCTGTCGGCAGGCCTGCGAATCGAGGATGGCGCGCATGAATTCGAGGAACTCGCCGCGCACGAATTTGAGCGCGGGCATCGGGAAGTAGCCTTTCGGCCGGTCGATCACCGCCGCGGGCAACAGGCCGCGCGCAATCTTCTTGAGGACGTGCTTGCCGCCCGAACCGAGCTTCAGCTCCGGCGGCATCTGCGCGGCGAGCTCGACGAGGTGATGGTCGAGGAAGGGCACGCGCGCTTCCAGCCCCCAGGCCATGGTCATGTTGTCGACGCGCTTGACGGGGTCGTCGGTGACCAGCAGCGTCGCCTCGGCGCGCAGCAACTGGTCGATGAATTCGTCGGCGAAGGGTTCGGCAAACTTGGCGGCCAGCAGCTCGGAGGTGACGTCGCCGACCTGGTGCGTCGCCGCGATCATCTGCGCGAATTCGGCATGGTCGCGGTCGAGGTAATGGCGGCGCAGGCGCTCGATGGCCGGCCCGGATTCCGCCGCCATCTTCGAGTGCCACGAGTAGCCGGCAAACACCTCGTCGGCGCCTTGGCCGCTCTGCACCACTTTCACCGTCTGCGCCACCTGCTCCGCGAGCAGGTAAAACGAGACGACGTCCTGGCTGACCATCGGTTCGGCCATGCAGTCGACCGCCTCGGGCAGGCGCTTCAGCACCTCGGCGTTGGGGATCGCATACTGGTGGTGGCGCGTGCCGAAGTAATCGGCGACCGCATCCGAATATTCGAATTCGTTGCCCTTCTCCTCGGGATGATCCTCGAAGCCGACCGAGAAGGTCATCAGGTCGCTGACGCCCAGTTCGGCGAGCAGCGCCACCAGTAGCGAGGAGTCCAGCCCGCCGGAGAGCAGCACGCCGACCTTGACGTCGGCAATCTCGCTGCGTTTCTTCACGGCGGTACGCAACGCCGCATGGATCGCTTCCGTCCATTGCGTTTCGTCCATTTGCCGTGCCGGCCGCTGCGCATGCAGCGTCCAGTAGCGTTTTTCCGTGGTGCGACCGGCGGCGTCGAGCGTCAGCGTCGTGCCTTGCTCCAGCTTGCGGATGCCCTTGAGGATGGTGAACGGCGCCGGCACGACGCTGTGCAGGCTGAACTGGTGGTGCAGCGCTACTGAATCCAAGCTCGTGTCGACCCCGCCCGCCGCCAGCAGTGCCTGCGGGTTGGAGGCGAAGCGAAAGAATTTTTCACTGCGCGCGAAGTAGAGCGGCTTGATGCCGAGCCGGTCGCGCGCCAGGAAGAGTTGCTGGCGCTTGCTGTCCCAGATGGCGAAGGCGAACATGCCGTGCAGCCGGTCGACGCAGGCCTCCCCCCACTGCGCGTAGGCGCGCAGGACGACTTCGGTATCGCCGTCCGAATGGAAGGCATGGCCAAGGTCGATCAGGGTGGTGCGTAATTCCGGGTAGTTGTAGATGGTGCCGTTGAAGACCAGCGCCAGTCCGGTGTCGGCATCCACCATTGGCTGGCGCGAGTGGTCGGTCAGGTCGATGATTGCCAGCCGCCGGTGGGCGAAGGCCACCGCGCCGGCCTGCCAGTAGCCGTCAGCATCCGGTCCGCGGCGCGCCAGCCGCGCGCTCATGCGTTCGACGGCGGCCCGGTCGGGCGGCGCACCGTCGAAGCGCAGCTCACCGGCGATGCCGCACATTATTCGCCGCTCAGATGCAGCACCACCTCGCGCCGGTGCGCGCGGGTGCGATGTTCCCAAAGGAAGACGCCCTGCCAGGTACCGAGCACCAGTTCGCCATCGACCACCGGAATGCCGACGGAGGTCTGCGTCAAGGCAGTGCGGATATGGCCCGACATGTCGTCCGGCCCTTCGTTGTTGTGCCGCCAGCCCGGTTGGCCATCCGGCGACAAGCGTGAAAAAAACGCTTCAAGGTCGTGGCGCACATCGGGGTCGGCGTTTTCCTGGATCAGCAGCGAGGCCGAGGTGTGACGGCAGAACACCGTCAACAGGCCGCTGCGGATGCCGCTCTGGCGCTGGAAGTCACGCAGTTCCGAGGTGATCTCGAACAGCCCGCGCCCGCTGCTGTGGACTTCGAATTTGGTGGTCGCCTGTTTCATCAGCGCGACTCCGCGGCCAGCCGCAGGCCGAGGCCGATGAACAGCACGCCGGTGGCCTGGTCGAGGCGGCGACCAAAGCTGGCGCGGCGTTGCAACCAGCCGCCGATCATGCCGGCGAAGTAGCCAAGCAGGCCGAATACCAGCGTGGTCTGCAGGGCGAACACCAGGCCCAGCAAGGCCGACTGGCCGATGGCATGCGGGCTGGCGGCGGTGACGAACTGGGGCAGGAAGGCGAGGAAGAACAGTGCCACCTTCGGGTTGATGGCGTTGGCGATGAAGCCGCGGCGCAGATAGACGGCGAAGGCGGTCGTGTCGGCAACCTGGGCGGCGGCGGGTTGGAACTTCGCGCCCGAGCTTTTCAGCGCCTGCCAGCCCAGCCAGCACAGGTAGGCGGCGCCGGCGAGTTTGAGCAGGGTGAAGGCCGTTGCGGAGGCGGCGAGAATTGCCGAAATGCCCAGCGTGGCCCAGAGCGTATGCGTGAAGCAGCCGAGCGCACAGCCCAGGCCGAAGCCGATGCCGGCGCGCCGGCCGCGCGACACGCCGAGGCTCAGCACGCCCAGGTTGTCCGGCCCCGGCGCCAGGGTGATGAGCAGCGCGGCCAGCAGAAAGCCGCCCAGTTGGGCAGTGGTCAGGTCGAAGATCATGGCAGTGTGGGTCAGGTCAGGTGCATCGGTGCATCGGCGCATTATCCCCCGGAGCGCAAGATTATCGAAAACGAAAAGTCGGCGCTGGCTAGACGGCGTCAGCCATCAACATGCAACAATGCTCGACATGAGCGCAGGGGACGACACCGCCGACAACCCGGACATTTCATGTTCCAACTGCGCGGCCTGCTGCTGCCGGCTGGAGGTCATGCTGATGGGCGAGGATGACATTCCGGCCAAATACACCGCCGAGGATCGGTGGGGCGGATGGATTATGCTCCGACTGGCTGATGGCTGGTGCGCGGCGCTGGATCGGAACACCATGCGCTGCACGATCTACGCACAGCGGCCAACCATCTGCCGCGACTATCAGGCGGGTGACAGCGATTGTCTTGAAGAACGCTCGCGATACAATCTTTGACCCGCCAAGAGCAGGAAATGACATGAAACCGATGACCTATGAGCAGCACCTCGACGAAGTCACCACGCTGATCACCGAAAAATACGACCTCGAAGAGGAAGCGGCGATACAAATGGTGATGCGCGCCCAGGCAGATAATTTTTTCAGCGGCCATGACGACAATCCGAAAATCTGCACGCTGGACCGCGCGCATCAGGACGCCCGCGATGTCTTCAAGAAATATCAATTGGCGGCGCAATCGGGGACGAAGGCAGCGGCTTCAAGTTAAAATAGCTTGCTGTCTCCCCTGACTTTTGGAGAATTCCCTTGGGTAAAAAGCTTTATGTAAGCAACCTGGCTTACAGTGTCAGCAAGACTGATCTCGAACTGCTGTTTGCGCCGTTTGGCACTGTTGGTTCGGCGCAAATCATCACGGATCACGCTTCCGGGAAGTCGAAGGGTTTCGGCTTCATCGAGATGGGTTCCGACAGCGAGGCACAAGCCGCCATTGCCGGACTCAACGGCAAGGATCTTGCAGGTCGCAGCATGGCGGTGAGCGAAGCCCGCACGCAGGAAGCGCGCAGCAGCAGGGATAGTGGGGAAGGCAGCCAGAATGGCGGCTCCGCCAGCGACTAGCGGAGCCCGACTGTTGCCGTAATGTTTACCGCATCAATTAAGCCCTTGTGGCGAACTTAGGAGGCTTCTTGGCCAAACCAAACTACCAATTCGAAAAGCGCCAGAGAGATCTGGCAAAGAAAAGCAAGCAGGAAGAAAAGCGCCGCCAAAAACTCGCCAGCAAGGCTGCTGCCGATGGTGGTGACACTGGCGCTGCGGTGGATTCATCCGAGGCGACACCGTCCAGCGCCGATAGTAATCCGGGCACTCCCGGAACGTAGGGCCGCACCACGTAAAACGCCTCAAGTTCCGTCACACCGGTGCAAGAACATCACACCGGAATGACGCAACTGGAATTGGGCAGCGTCTTCCTAAAGCAGCACGCGCTCGATGCCGCCTGTATTTGCCGCGCTGACGTAATTCTCCAGCCAGTCCTTGCCGAGCAGGTGGCGGGCCAGTTCGACGACGATGTAATCGGCCTCGACACCGGCATCTTCGCGGTAACGCGCGAGGCCTTGCAGGCAGCTCGGGCATGAGGTGAGGATTTTCGTCGTCTCACCAGCGCCGACTTTCAGTTTCGCCACACCGTCTTCTATTTCCTGCTGCTTACGAAAGCGTACCTGTGTCGACACGTCAGGGCGCGTCACGGCGAGCGTGCCGGATTCGCCGCAACAGCGATCGGAAAGCAGCACCGGCTTGCCCATCAAGGTGCTCGCCACGGTGGTCGGGTTGTACGACTTCATCGGCGTGTGGCAGGGGTCGTGGTAGAGATATTGCACGCCCTCCACACCCTCCAGTTTGACGCCCTTTTCCATCAGATACTCATGGATGTCGAGCAGGCGGCAGCCGGGAAAGATGCGTTCGAATTCGTATTTCAGCAACTGGTCCATGCAGGTGCCGCAACTGACGATCACCGTCTTGATGTCGAGATAGTTGAGTGTGTTGGCGACGCGATGGAACAGCACGCGATTGGCCGTAGTGATCGCGCGCCCCTTGTCATCATCGCCCGACGAGGTCTGCGGATAGCCGCAGCACAGGTAACCGGGTGGCAGCACCGTGGTGGTGCCAACATGCCAGAGCATGGCCTGGGTGGCAAGACCCACCTGCGAGAACAGGCGTTCCGAGCCGCAGCCGGGGAAATAGAACACGGCATCCGCTTCCTCGCTGGCCTTGTGCGGGTCGCGGATCACCGGAATCATGGCGCTGTCCTCGACATCGAGCAAGGCGCGCGCGGTCCGCCGCGGCACGTTGGCCGGCAACGGTTTGTTGAGGAAGTGGATGACCTGCGTTTGCACATTTGGCCGACCCAGCGAGGCAGGCGGACGACGCACCGTGTCCTGCGTCAGCCCGAGCATTTTGGCGGCCCAGTGGCCAAGGCGCTGGGCACGGTAGCCGAGGTCGATCATGCCGGCCTTCATGGCCTTGATGGTGGTCGGGTCGGTGGCGGTGAGGAAGGCCATGGCCAGCCGCGTGCCAGGCGAGGTTTTTTTCTTGCCCTGCGTGCGCAGGAAGTTGCGCATGGCGATCGACACGTCGCCGAAGTCGATGTCGACCGGACAGGGCTTCAGGCACTTGTGGCAGACCGTGCAGTGGTCGGCGACGTCGGAGAATTCCTCGAAGTGCTTGAGCGAGATGCCGCGCCGCGTCTGCTCTTCATAGAGGAAGGCCTCGACCAGCAGGCCGACGCCGAGAATCTTGTTGCGCGGGCTGTAGAGCAGGTTGGCGCGCGGCACATGTGTAGAGCACACCGGTTTGCACTTGCCGCAGCGCAGGCAATCCTTGATCGAATCGGTGATGCGGCCGATTTCCGACTGCTCCATGATCAGCGATTCGACGCCCAGCAGGGCGAACGAAGGCGTGTAGGCGTTGCGCAGGTCGGCCCCGGCCATCAGCTTGCCCTTGTTGAAGCGGCCGGTCGGGTCGATGCGCTGTTTGTATTCGCGGAACGGGCGGATTTCCTCGGCGTCGAGGAATTCCAGCTTGGTGATGCCAATGCCATGCTCGCCGGAAATCACGCCGCCCAAGGACCGCGCCAGCGCCATGATGCGCTCGACCGTGCGATAGGCCGTCTGCAGCATGGCGTAGTTGTCGGAGTTGACGGGGATGTTGGTATGCACGTTGCCGTCGCCGGCGTGCATGTGCAGGGCGATAAACACGCGGCCGCGCAGAACTTCCTGATGCAGCGCGAAGATGCGTTCAAGCAATGGACCATAGGCAACGCCGACGAAGATCTCCTCCATCAGCGGCTTGAGTTCGCTCTTCCAGGAGACGCGCGTCGAATAATCCTGCAGTTGGTGGAACACCGCCTCATCGGTGTTCAGCGCATCGAGCAGCGCCTGCCAGCGTGCGCGCACTTCGGCCACCGCCTCCAGCGCCAGATCGCGCCGCTCACCGACCACCGCTTCCGCATTCAGTCCGGTCTGCGCCGCGTCGCCGAGGTGCAGCGGCCAGTTGCCGATGTCGCTGCGCAAAAACCCTTCCAGGGCTTCACACAAGGCCAGCTTGTTGCTGATCGACAGATCGATGTTGAGCCGGTCGATGCCGTCGCAATAGTCGCCCATGCGCGGCAGGGGAATCACCACATCCTCGTTGATCTTGAAGGCGTTGGTATGGCGCGAGATCGCCGCCGTGCGGCCGCGATCGAGCCAGAACTGCTTGCGTGCCTCCGGGGTGACGGCGATGAAACCCTCGCCATTGCGCGCGTTGGCCATTTTCACCACAGCCGAGGTGGCGCGCATCACCGCCGCCTCGTCGGCGCCGACGATATCGCCGATCAGCACCATCTTCGGCCGGCCGTGGCGCTTGGCCTTGGTGGCGTAGCCGACCGCCTTGACATAGCGCTCGTCCAGATGCTCGAAACCGGCCAGTCGCACACCGGCAGCCAGCCCCGCGCCACCCGGCTTGAAGTAGTCGGTAATCTCGACAATGCTCGGCACGGCATCGCGCACCTGGCCAAAGAATTCGAGACAGACGGTGCGCGTCACCGGCGGCATCTGGTGCAATATCCAGACCGCCGAAGTGATGATGCCGTCGCAACCTTCCTTCTGTATGCCGGGCAGGCCGGCGAGAAACTTGTCGGTAACGTCCTTGCCCAGACCGGTTTTGCGGAAAGTGCCGCCGGGGATGGTCAGCTTCTCCTCGTTCATCACGGCACCGCTGTCGCTCAGGTGCTTGATACGGAAAGTGACCGTCTCCTGCTCGTGGATCTTGCCCAGGTTGTGGTCGATCCGCTCCACCTCCAACCACATACCCTGCGTATCCACCATCCGCCACGAGGCCAGGTTGTCGAGCGCCGTCCCCCACAGCACGGCCTTCTTGCCGCCAGCGTTCATGGCGATGTTGCCGCCGATGCAGGAAGCGTCGGCCGAGGTCGGGTCGCAGGCGAAGATGCGGCTGGCCGCCTCCGCCCGCTCAATGGCGCGGCGGGTGACGACGCCGACACCGGTAAACAGGGTGGTGTAGGGCTGCGTCAGTCCGGGCAGCAGCGTTTCGACCGGCAGCCCCATGTCGATGAGCTTTTCGGTATTGATGACCGCCGAACGGGGCGTTAGCGGCACGGCGCCCCCGGTATAGCCGGTGCCGCCACCACGCGGGATGATGGTCAGCTCAAGTTCGATCAGCCCGCGCACCAGCGGGGCGATCTCCTCTTCGGTATCGGGCGTTAGCACGACAAAGGGGTACTCGACCCGCCAGTCGGTGGCATCCGTCACATGCGCCACGCGTGACAGGCCGTCAAAGCCGATGTTGTCGCGATGGGTGTGGCGGGCCAGCCGCTGCATCACCTTCTTGCGCAGCGCGCGGGTGTCGACGAACCACTGCTCGAAATCGGCCACCGCCTTCTCTGCCGCGACAAGGAGCTGCGCCACGGCCGCGTTGCCGGCGCGGCGCCGCTCGATTTCGGCCAGCCGGTGCTTGAGTGCGCCAACCAGTGCCTGACGGCGCTCCGGGCTGGCGAGCAGGTCATCTTCGAGATAGGGGTTGCGGCGTACCACCCAGATGTCGCCCAGCACCTCATACAACATGCGCGCCGAACGGCCGGTGACGCGCTGGCCGCGCAACACATCCAGCACCGCCCACATCTCTTCACCCAGCAAGCGGATGACGATCTCGCGGTCCGAAAACGAAGTGGTGTTGTAGGGAATTTCCCGCAGTCGGGCGGTCATGGGCAGTAGGGTCGGGGACAATGCCGCAAAGCGGTAAATTCTAACCGATTGGACTGGGGCAAAAACCCTGTCGAGAAACGGGATTTGCCGTCATCATTGACGTCGCGGGCCAGCTTCGCCGTCCTGTCAGCGCCGACTTTTTGCGTAAAGCTTCTTTGTCGGGCTCACCTGGTGCGCCAAGTGGTCGGCAGGATGATGCCGTTGCAGTGGAGGATTCATGGATTACATCGCGCATGTACGCAATGATAAGGACGGCTGGGTACTTCATCCGCTGGATGAACACCTTCGCGAAGTCGCGCGCAGGGCGGGTCTATGTGCCGCCCAACTGCGCGCCGGCGACTGGGCGACCGTGGCCGGACTGTGGCACGACCTGGGTAAGTACGCGCCCGCCTTCCAGTCGATGATTCAGCGCGAATCAGGCTACAACCCGGAAGCTCACATCGAAAGTGGCCCGCGCAACCATTCGACCGCTGGTGCCCTGCATGCCGTTCAGAAACTCGGGCCACCGGGCCGAATTCTCGCTTATCTGATTGCCGGCCACCACGCCGGACTGCCCGATTGGCACGGCGACCAGAATGCGGGAGCGGCGCTGTCCGTGCGTCTGACACAGGAGGAGCACCTTGACGTCTTGCCCCTGGCCGAGATTCCCGCTGACATTCTCGCGCCACCCCCTCCCGCGATACCGAAAATTCCGGGCAATCGCGACGGCGTGCATCTGTGGCTACGCATGCTGTTTTCATGCCTCGTTGATGCTGATTTTCTCGACACCGAAGCCTTCATGGCACCGGACAAAGCGGAAACTCGCCAACAGGATGTGTCCATTGCGCAGTTGCTGGAACGTCTCGACACTCACATGGCGACCTATGCGAGTGCGCCCCGGACACCGGTGAATCGTGTCCGTGCCGACGTGCTGTGCCAGTGCCGCGACAAGGCTGTGCTGCAGCCGGGCCTGTTCAGCCTCACCGTTCCCACCGGCGGCGGCAAGACGCTGGCGAGCATGGCCTTCGCGCTCAATCACGCCAAGGCGCATGGCAAGCAGCGGGTAATCTATGCCATTCCCTACACCAGCATCATCGAACAAACCGCCACGATTTATCGCGACATCTTCGGCGAGGCCGTGATCGAACATCACAGCAGCCTTGACCCCGACCGGGAAACGGCGAAGAGCCGGCTGGCGACGGAAAACTGGGGGGCACCGGTGATCGTCACCACCAACGTGCAGTTGTTCGAATCGCTGTTCGCCGCCAAAACCTCGCGTTGCCGCAAGTTGCACAACCTCATCGACAGCGTCATCGTGCTGGACGAGGCGCAGACCCTGCCGCCCGAATTGCTGCAACCCTGTATCGACGTACTGAACCTGCTGGCAAAGCACTACCGCGTGACGGTGGTGCTGTGCACTGCGACCCAGCCCGCGCTGACCAATGTCGCGAGCTTCGGCCGCGAACTGCGCGGCCTTGATCATGTGCGCGAAATCATCGATGCCCCGCAAGGGCTGTTCGACTCACTCAAGCGTGTAACCGTCGAACTCCCAGCCGATTTTCAGGCGCGCGAGACTTGGGATGAGATTACCGAGAAAGTCGGCGTTGGCGGGACGGCGGCGCTGGCCATCGTCAACACGCGCAGCGATTGCCGTGAACTCTGGCAGCGCCTGAACCGGCTTGAGGGCGGTGCGGTCCATCTTTCGGCATCGATGTGCGGCGCGCACCGCGCGCAAACCATCGCGGACATTCGCCGCCGTCTCGACGCCAGCGAACCGGTGCGAGTAGTCTCCACCCAATTGATCGAAGCCGGTGTCGACGTCGACTTTCCTGTGGTTTATCGAGCCCTGGCCGGGCTCGACTCCATTGCCCAGGCGGCCGGCCGCTGCAACCGCGAAGGCCGCCGCGAATCAGGCCGCGTGATTGTCTTTGTACCGCCGAAAGGCGCGCCGCCCGGGCAATTGCGCCGCGCCGAGCAAACCACGATTGGCCTGATGGCCGGCACATTGCTCGATCCCCTGTCGCCGGAGACCTTCGAGCGTTACTTCCGCCACTTCTACCTGTCCGAAGCGAACTGGGACAAGCATGACATGCACGGCTTGCTGGTGCGGGACGCCGGCCGCATGGAAATCCAGTTCCGCACCGCCGCCGAGAAATTTCGCTATGTCGATGATGCCGATAGCCAGCCCATTCTCGTCTGGTGGGATGAAAGCAGGAGCTTGATTGGCAAGCTGACCAAGGACGGCCCGGAACGCTGGTTGATGCGCAAGCTCCAACGCTACGCCGTCAATCTGCCGCGCCGCGTGGTCGAGCGGCTGGTGCTGACCGATGCAGTCCGCGAAGTCTGGCCGGGAATATTCGCCCAGAACGTCGATACGCTATACCATGTGCATCTTGGCGTCGTCATCGACAATAACAACGACCCGCTGGTGTTCTGAAGGAGGCTCCCTTGCGAACCATGTATTGCCTTGAATTACGCGGCGATTTCGCCTGTTTCACCCGACCGGAAATGAAGGTCGAGCGCGTCTCCTACGATGTCATCACGCCTTCGGCGGCGCGCGCCGTGTTCGAGGCTATTTTGTGGAAGCCGGCGATCACCTGGCGGGTAATGAAGATCGAGGTACTGAAACCGATCCGCTGGATCAACCTGCGACGCAACGAGGTTGGCAAGATCGCTTCGCCGGGCAGCGAAGGCATTTTTATCGAAGACGAACGCCAGCAACGCGCCGGCCTGTTCCTGCGCGATGTGGCCTACCGCGTCCATGCCGGCTTCGCGATGGACCGCGATCCGACGCAGCATCGTGGCCAGTTTCCGCACCTGTCCAAATTTGGCGGCGAGGATGGCAATACCGCGGCCAAATTTCACGAAATGTTTTTGCGTCGTGCTGCCAAGGGCCAGTGCATCAACCAGCCTTACCTGGGCTGCCGAGAATTCGCTTGTGACTTCCGCCTGATCGAAGGCTTGGCGGAAGAACCTGCGCCCATTGCCGAGAGCCGTGATCTGGGCTGGATGCTTCACGACATGGATTTCACCAACCTGAAAGACCCGACGCCGAAATTCTTTCGTGCCGAAATGAAGGCCGGCGTGATTGATCTGATGAGCGCAGAGGTACGGGGATGATTCTTCAGGCACTGCACGACTACTACGCAAGAAAGCCGGAATTGCCCCGCGACGGTTTCGAGCTGAAGGACATTCCCTTCGTCATTGAACTTGAAGCCGACGGGCGTCCGGTGCAGATACTCGACACGCGCGAACTAGTCGGCAAGAGGAAGCAGGCGCGCGGCTTTCTCGTGCCGCAAGGCGTCAAGAAGTCAGTCAATGTTGCCGCCAACCTGCTCTGGGGCAATGCCGAATATGTGCTGGGCATTGCTGATGCCAAGAAACTCGCGGAACGGCAGGCCAAAGGCAAGGAAACCGAATACCGGGCCCGACTGACGGAAATGCGGGCGGCCTTCATCGAGGAAATACGACACCTGCCGGAGGCCGCGCAGCAAGACGGCGGGGTTCAGGCAGTGCTTGCGTTTGCGCAGCTTGGTGGCGATGAGATCGTTGCGGCTCTGGGTGAATTGGGTAGCGAGATTTCGGAAACCAATCCCAATCTGACATTTCGTCTGCGTAGCGACGTCGATCTGGTTTGCCAGCGCCCTGCAGTGAGCGCCGCCATCATGAAACGCGGCGCGCCCTCCTCTGCCCTGCATTGCCTGGTCAGCGGTGAGATGGACGAGATCGAGCGCCTGCATTCATCCATCTCTGGTGTTCGTGATGCCCAAAGCAGCGGAGCCTCGCTGGTTTCCTTCAACCTCGATGCCTTCTGCTCGTACGGCAAGGATCAAGGCCGAAACGCTCCCGTTGGCAAGCGTGCCGCTTTTGCCTACACCACCGCGCTCAAACACTTGCTGCGCCGCGACAGCCCGCAAAAACTGCAAGTCGGCGATACCACCACGGTGTTCTGGGCTGACCACGAAACGTCGCTGGAAAACGATTTTGCCGTCATGTTCGACGAACCGCGCAAAGACGATGCCGATCCGGATCGTGGCACCCGCGCGGTCGCGGCGCTGCTTAGCGCCGTCCGGCAGGGCGTTGGGCCGGTGCTGGACGACAAGACCCGATTTTTCGTCCTCGGCCTCGCCCCCAACGCTGCGCGCATCGCGATACGTTTCTGGTTGACGGGCACGGTGGCCGATATGACCAAGCGGATCGTGAGGCATTTCGACAGTATTTGTATTGATCCACCGAAACACGATCCACAATTTCTTTCGCTGCAACTCCTGTTGCGCTCGATTGCGACGCCATCGAAAAAATGGCCTGGGGGTGATCCGGAGAACATTCCGCCGAATCTCGCTGGCGAAGTTATGCGGGCAGTCCTTGAAGGCTTGCCCTACCCGGAAACGCTTTTCGGTGGAGCAATTCGACGCATTCGTGCTCAACGAGACGTGAATTACCCACGCGCCGCCATCCTCAAAGCTTGCCTCAATCGCAAACGAACACCTTATGAAAAGGAGATCACCGTGTCGCTCGACAAGGAAAATGCCAACCCCGGCTACCGTCTTGGCCGACTGTTCGCTGTGCTGGAACGCATCCAGGAGGAGGCGGCAGGAGGCCCCGGAAAGATTAACGCCACCATCCGCGACCGTTACTACGGCGCTTTTTCGGCCACGCCCGCCACGGTGTTCGCCACACTGATGCGGATGAAAAACCATCATCTGGCAAAGCTCGACAACCCGGGCCGGCGCGTCAATCTCGAAAAGCTGGTCGGTGAAATCGTCGACGGCCTGATGCCGACCTTGCCCGCGCATCTGCCGCTGGCTGACCAGGGCCGTTTCGCTATCGGCTACTACCACCAGCGCCAGGACTTTTTTACCAAACGCGAATCGGTCATCACTGACCCATCCATCACCGCAAAGGAATGACCATGAACCTCAAGCACCGCTACGATTTTGTCCTGCTGTTCGACGTCAAGGATGGTAACCCTAATGGCGACCCGGACGCCGGCAACCTGCCGCGCCTGGACGCCGAAACGGGCAAGGGTCTGGTGACGGACGTCTGCCTAAAGCGCAAGGTACGTAACTTTGTTGCCATGGTGCATGAGGCAGAGCAGGATGAAGGCTTCAAGGAAAAGCTCGGCGACAGGAAACGCCACGAAATTTATGTGCGGGAAAAGTCGGTACTCAACAACCAGCACAAGCGCGCCTACGTCGCCCACGAGTTGACGCCTGAAGAAAAGAAACTGCCGAAGGACATGCAGAAAGCGCGCGAGGTGATCGGCTGGATGTGTGCCAACTTCTTCGATATTCGCAGCTTTGGCGCCGTCATGACCACCGAAATCAACTGCGGCCAGGTACGCGGCCCAGTCCAGATGACCTTCGCGCGCTCCATCGATCCGGTGGTCAGTTCCGAGCACTCCATTACGCGCATGGCCGTGACCAATGAGAAAGACTTGGAGAAAGAGCGCACCATGGGCCGCAAATTCACCGTTCCCTACGGTCTCTACCGTTCTCACGGCTTTATCTCCGCCCATCTCGCCCGCCAGACCGGTTTCGACGAGGCCGATCTTGAACTCTTCTTCAAGGCGCTGGAGCAGATGTTCGAGCATGACCGCTCTGCCGCACGCGGCGAGATGTCGACGCGCGGGCTTTACGTCTTCAAGCATGATTCGGAACTGGGTAATGCACCGGCGCATGCCCTGTTCGACAGGCTGACCGTCGAGCGGCAAGGCGACGATGTCGCCCGCGATTTCAGTGCCTATTCGGTGCTGTTTGACGGTCAACTAGTGGCGGTCGGTGAGCATTCGATTGAAGGGCAGCCGAACGTGAAATTAATCCGCATTTGCTGAATCTTTGTTCATGACCACCCACTCCGATACCCCGCCCGCCCTGACCACAACCCCCGCCGGCTACGCCGACTGGCTGGCCGATCTGAAGACGCGCATCCTCACCGCCCAGCAGCGCGCGGCGCTGGTGGTGAATCGCGAGCTGGTATTGCTGTACTGGCAGATCGGGCGCGACATCCTGGAGCGGCAGGCGCGGCAGGGCTGGGGCGCCAAGGTGATCGAGCGGCTGGCGCATGATCTGCGGGTGGCTTTCCCGGACATGAAGGGGTTTTCGCGCGCCAACCTGATGTATATGCGGGCCTTTGCCGAGGCCTGGCCCGATGCCGAAATTGTCCAACAGGCTGTTGGACAATTGCCCTGGGGCCACAATCTGGTGCTGCTGACCCGGCTGAAGGATTCACAGTTGCGCCTGGCCTATGCGCAGCGCGCCATCCGGCATGGCTGGTCGCGCAACGTGCTGAACATCCACATCGAAACGCGGCTGCTGGAGCGGGAGGGCAAGGCCGTCACCAACTTTGAGCTGAATCTGCCTGCGCCGCAGTCCGACTTGGCCCGCGACACCCTGAAAGACCCCTACCTGTTCGACTTTCTCGGCGTCGGCAACGAGGCTGACGAACGTGCCATCGAATCCGCCATCGTCGAGCACATCACGCGCTTCCTGCTCGAATTGGGCGCTGGCTTCGCCTACGTCGGGCGGCAGGTGCCTATCGAGGTGGGCGGCGACGATTTTTTCATCGACCTGCTGTTTTATCACCTCAAGCTGCGCTGCTATGTGGTGATCGAACTCAAGGCCGGCCCGTTCAAGCCGGAGCACGCGGGGCAATTGAATTTCTACCTGAGCGCGGTTGATTCCCAGGTGAAATCGGAGCAGGACAATCCCACCATCGGCCTGTTGCTCTGCAAGAGCCAGAACCGGGTGGTTGCGGAATATGCGCTGCGCGATTCCAACAAGCCGATCGGCGTGGCCGAATACCAGCTCGTCGCGGCACTGCCCGCCGAGCTGCGGACCAGCCTGCCGAGCATCGAGCAGATCGAGCGCGAACTGGGCGGCGAGGGATCGAGCACGTGACCGACCCGGCCGACCCCATTCCCCTCTCCGCCCTCCAGCACTGGTGCTACTGCCCGCGCCAGTGCGCGCTGATCCATGTCGAGCAGGTGTTCGCCGAGAATCTTTATACCCTGCGTGGCCAGGCGGCACATCACCGAGTCGACCAGCCCGGCGTGGAAACGCGCGCCGGGCTGCGCGTCGAGCACGCCTTGCCGATCTGGAACGACCGACTCGGTCTCATCGGCAAGGCGGACATCGTCGAGTTCGAGGCCGACGGCACACCCTATCCGGTCGAATACAAGCATGGCAACCGCAACAAGGCGGCGTGGATTGCTTCTTGCGATGATCTGCAATTGGCCGCCCAAGCCATGTGCCTGGAAGAGATGACCGGCAAGGCTGTTCCTGCCGGTGCGTTGTTCTACGCGACGTCGAAACGGCGGCGCGACGTGGTAATCGATACCGCATTGCGTCGGCGGGTGGAGGAGGCGACCATCGCCGTGCGCGCGCTGCTCGATGGCGCCGTCCTGCCAGCGCCGACTTTTGACAAACGCTGCGACAAATGCTCGCTTGCCGATTTCTGCCAGCCCGCAGTCCGGGTGGTGGCAGCCGGCCTGTTCGACAGCGAGGCTTGATCCCATGCAGTTGCTCAACACCCTCTACGTCACCCAGCCTGAAAGCTACCTGCACCTCGACAACAACACCCTGCGCATCGAGATCGAACACGAGACGCGGCTGCGTGTTCCGCTGCATCATCTGTCGTCGGTGGTCTGCTTCGGCCATGTCATGATCTCACCCATCCTCATGCACCGGCTGGCCGAGGAGGGCCAGAGCCTGGTGCTGCTCGATGGGCATGGTCGTTTCAAGGCCCGCCTCGAGGGCCCCGTTTCCGGCAATGTCTTGCTGCGTCAAGCCCAATACCGCCGTGTCACCAGCGCCGATTTTTGCGTGGCGGTGGCGAAATCCTGCATCGCCGGCAAGCTGAAGAATTGTCGGCAGGTGCTGCTGCGTGGCGCGCGTGAAAATGGCCGTGAGGAAGACAACGCCGCGCTGATCGCCACTGCCGATGAACTCGCCCGTGCGCTGGCGCGGCTGGAGCATGCGCCTGATCTGGACGCCGTGCGCGGCATCGAAGGCGATGCCGCCAAGCGTTATTTTGTCGCGCTGCGGCTCATCGTGCGGCCCGACGCCCGCGCCGACTTCACGATGAATGGCCGCACCCGCCGTCCGCCGCTGGACCGCATGAATGCGCTGCTGTCCTTCCTTTATGCCATGCTGATGAACGATGTCCGTTCAGCGGTGGAAAGCGTCGGTCTCGATCCACAGATCGGCTTTCTGCACGCCGTGCGACCAGGACGCGCCGCGCTGGCGCTCGACCTGATGGAAGAATTTCGTCCCCTGCTGGCCGATCGTCTGGCGCTTACGCTCATCAACCGGAAACAGATCAAGGGCGCGGATTTTATCGACCGCCCTGGTGGTGCGGTAACGCTCAAAGACGATGCGCGCAAAGCGGTCGTTACCGCGTATCAGGAACGCAAACAGGAAACGCTGACGCATCCGCTGCTCGAAACAAGCGTCGCTCTGGGCCTCGCGCCCTTCGTGCAGGCACGTCTGCTGGCACGCACGGTGCGCGGCGATGTCGAAACCTACCTGCCTTTTTGCCCAAAGTAACCATGCTGGTCATCGTCAGCTACGATGTTTCCACCGAAACCGCCGCCGGCCGTAAGCGTCTGCGGCGCGTGGCGCGCGTATGCGAGAGCACGGGGCAGCGCGTGCAAAAGTCGGTGTTCGAGTGCCGCGTAACACTGGCGCAATATGAGGAACTGGAGCGCAGACTGCTCACCGAAATCAACCTCGGTGAAGATTGTTTGCGTTTTTATCGCCTGACGGAACCTGTTGAACTACACGTCAAGGAGCACGGCAAATTCAAAGCGGTGGATTTTGAAGGGCCACTGGTGATATGACGCGCGGAACCCAAGTGATCGAAAATTGCTGCGCGGTTCGCGCTACCGGGAAATGCTTGATTTTGCGTTCGAAATTGTATCAAGGCAGAATCAGCCACGCCTCGCTGCAGCGCGGTAGTAGTACGTTCGCGCAAAGGATCGGAAAAATCTCAATGATTCAACAGTCAGCACGCGAACTGACGCCCGGCCCTCACGGGCCGGGCGAGGATTGAAACATACTGCGGGTGACGGTCGTCGCCATCGGCGCGAGACGCCCGGCCCTCACGGGCCGGGCGAGGATTGAAACTTCCACCACCACGCGACAAACTCAGCCGCAGGACAGGACGCCCGGCCCTCACGGGCCGGGCGAGGATTGAAACAACGCAATGCCGGTGAAGCCGCTGAACGTCGACTGACGCCCGGCCCTCACGGGCCGGGCGAGGATTGAAACGTATTCAGCGCCATCGGCGCGCACCAGCAGCGTGGACGCCCGGCCCTCACGGGCCGGGCGAGGATTGAAACCGTCACCCTGCGCGCCAATAACATCTACAAGGCGGACGCCCGGCCCTCACGGGCCGGGCGAGGATTGAAACCTCACTGATTAGGTACAGGTCACGCGGCGTCAGGGACGCCCGGCCCTCACGGGCCGGGCGAGGATTGAAACTGCATCACGAAATCCGCACCTCGCGGCCTTCATCGAGACGCCCGGCCCTCACGGGCCGGGCGAGGATTGAAACATAGCCGGCGATGCTGGCGTGCTGGTCGTTGCGCGACGCCCGGCCCTCACGGGCCGGGCGAGGATTGAAACGTTCAACCAGCCCGCTAACACGTCATTCCACAGGAGACGCCCGGCCCTCACGGGCCGGGCGAGGATTGAAACTCCTTGTCAGTCGCGGCGCTGTCGGCCAGCGCAGCGACGCCCGGCCCTCACGGGCCGGGCGAGGATTGAAACAGCCAGAGCGTGCGTGATTTGTACTTGGGCTTCAGACGCCCGGCCCTCACGGGCCGGGCGAGGATTGAAACGATGGTGAGCTGCGCGGCTTGTTCGCCGGAGATCAGGACGCCCGGCCCTCACGGGCCGGGCGAGGATTGAAACAGGTAATGATCGGGGTCGTTGTGGCCTTATTGGTGGACGCCCGGCCCTCACGGGCCGGGCGAGGATTGAAACTACATATTCGACGAAGCAAGTGCGGTGCCTGACAGACGCCCGGCCCTCACGGGCCGGGGCAAAAACCCTGCTTGAGGTCCGGGCTGCCACCCCTGTCTGTATATACTTGCCGGGCCTATGCGACTCTCTGCTGTTCTGCGCTCATGGGGACTGAGGTTCATCTTCAGCCTCACCTCGGTATTCTTTCTTTCTTCGGTTGGTGCAACTGGAAGAGAGATTGCTATCGGGGTGTTTGCCTATCAGGGTGAGCGGGCTGCCATATCCGATTGGTCACCGGTCATTGCCTATTTGAATGATGCCGTACCAGGCCATCGTTTTCGGCTGGACAACTATGACGTGGCGGGGCTGCGGCAAGCCATTACCGAACAGCGCGTTGATCTGGTGATCACCAACCCGGGCTACTACGTCACGATGGAGGCTGAGTTCGGTCTTAGCCGCATCGCCACATTGATCTCTCCACAAGCAGTCTCGGCGTCCCAGGCACTCGGCTCGGCGGTGATTGTCCGGGCGAGTCGCCAGGATCTGCACGAACTTTCCGATCTGGCCGGCAAGCGAATTGCCGCGGTTGCACCGGAAGCGTTTGGCGGCTATCTGGCTGCGGCCCGGGAATTGTTGCGGCTTGGCATCGACCCGGAAGCAGACATCAAGGAGACTGTCTTTGTCGGTTTGCCGATGACAAAAATCATCGATGCGGTGAAGCACGGTCGCGTTGATGCGGGGATTGTTCGTGCCTGCCTGCCCGAGCAAATGGCCCACCAGGGACAACTTCGGCTGGAAGATTTTCGGGTGCTTTCGCCTCGGCAAGAGGGCGGTCTGGCCTGCGCCCTGTCGACTCCCTTGTACCCTGACTGGCCCATCGCCGTAACCCGACAGACCGATCCGGCACTGGCCAAGGCCGTTGCCCGGGCGCTGCTGGCCATGCCGGAGGGGGAGGGCAAAATGAGCTGGTCCGTGCCGGCCGACTACCAGCCGGTTCACGACCTTTACCGTGACTTGCGCATTGGCCCCTACGCCTACCTCAGGGAAATCACTCCCGAGGGTCTGATCCGCCGCTTCTGGCCATGGCTGCTGGGTGCGTTTGCCCTGCTGATGGCCTGGATCATTCACACCGTCCGGGTGGAGCACCTGGTTCACCGCCGGACCGCCGAGTTGCGGGATTCACTGCACGCTCGCGAACTGGCGGAGGCGCGCATGCGTGAAAGCCAGGAACAGATGGAGCACCTTTCCCGGCTGTCCGTGCTGGGCGAACTTTCCGGCAATCTGGCACACGAAATCAACCAGCCTCTCGCCACCATCGGCAACTACGCCCGCAGCGTACTGTTGCGGCAGTCCGGCGGGAACCTGACCCCCGCAGCGCTAACCGAGGCCTGCAGCGAAATTGTCAATGAATCCGAGCGGGCCGGCGGCATCGTCCAGCGCATTCGTCATTTCGTGAAAAAACGCGCTGCGGTGCGCGACCCGATAGATCTGGTGGCAATCGCAGAAGAAGCCCGCCGGCTCATTCTCGGCATGCTGGATCGCCCGCCGGGAATCACCATCGACAACAAGGTGACCGGAACTTGCCAGGCATTGGCGGACGGTCCGCAGATTCAACAGGTGTTGCTCAATTTGATCAAGAATGCGCTCGATGCCGGCCGTGAACTGTCGGCCGCGCGGCGCGGCATCCAGATCGTCATCGAAACGGCCGAGACCCGCCTGCTGGTGCACGTCATCGACCGCGGCAGCGGACTCGACCCAGCCCAGCAAGCACATTTGTTCGAGCCTTTTTTTACCACCAAGCCCGATGGCCTTGGACTCGGATTGCCCATCTGCAAGACCATCATCGAGGCCCACGGCGGCCGGTTGTGGGCCGCGCCTAATGCGGATGGCCCCGGCATGTGTTTTTCCTTCTCATTACCTTGCCATGATCAATCTGCCTGACCAGTGCCTGGTTCACGTCGTTGAGGATGATTCCGGCCTGCGCCGATCACTGCGCTTCCTGCTCGAATCGGTTGGCTGGAAGGTCAGCTTATATGCCTCTGCCGAGGAGTTCCTTGAAACTGCGGAGTTGCCCACACTGCCTTGCTGTCTGCTGCTTGACATACGCATGCAGGCCATGAGCGGTCTGGAACTGCAGCAGGTGTTGCGCGAACGCGGCATCCAGCTACCGATCATTTTCATGACCGGACATGCCGACGTGTCGCTGGCGGTTCAGGCGATGAAATCGGGCGCCAGCGACTTCATCGAAAAACCGTTCAAGGATCAGATGGTGCTGGATGCCGTGGCGGCCGCCATCCGGTGCGCTGCCGAAGCCTTGGGCCAGGCACAGAAGCGCGATGCTGCCGGAGCTGCGCTGACTAGTCTTTCCCCGCGTGAGCAGGAAGTCGCTCGCCTGGTGGCGCGCGGACTGCCCAACAAACTGATCGCCGCCGAGCTCGGGATCAGCGAAAAGACCGTACACATCCACCGCCAGCATGTCATGGAAAAGGCCGGGGTTTCATCCGCAGCAGAATTGGCCCGCCTAATGCTGCGGGCCGATCCGGCTGCTCTGGACTAGCTCAGCACCCTTCACATCCGCCGGATTTTTGCCGGCAGGCCATTGCGCACTGTGGCACCGGAGATGGCGTCAACCCAGGGGGCCTTGTCGGGCCGGGTCGGATCCATGAGGCCGATGTCATTCAGGTTAACGCCAGCCGCCAAGCGCTTATCCTCGGGCTGTCGATTACTGCCGATGCGATGAGCGCGCGCGCCCAGTTCGCGGTGGCCGAAACCGTGTTCGAAGGCGGCCACACCAGGGATGATGCCGGCATGGACCATGATGCGCGCCTTCAGGCTGCCGCCGGGCGTGGTAATTTCTGCCAGGTCGCCCATTACCAGATTCAGGCGGCGCGCATCGTCCGGGTGGATCAGCACCGGATTTTCCGGATGCACTCCAAGCAGGCGGGTGGCGCCAATCGAGTACGAATTCTGCAGCGCAGATTTGTAGCTGACCAGTAGCAGGGGCCATTGTTCAACCGGGTAAATCTTCCGCACCGGCGTGCCATCGGCGAACGCAGGCTCGATCCAGCTGCCGCAGCCGCGATTGCGCTTGCCTGACAGGCTGTTTTTCGAAGCACCGACATTTTCGTTCCACAGGTGGGACATGAATTTCAGCGGGTTACGCATCCACTCGGCATTGTCTTCGTCGTAGGCATCCTTGCCGGGTTGGTAGCGGCCGCCGCGACTGAGCAGGAAGGCAACCTTGGCAACCTCTTCCGGCTTTAGCGTTTTCTCCAGCAAGGGCCGCAGACGCTCAACCCCGGAGAGAATCACGTCTTCCTCAGTGGCATCGGCGACCGGTTCCTTGCCCTGCCAGGCGATGTTGGCGCCGGCGCGCAAATACCAGTCTTCCGGCCCGTTCAGAGGATAGCCATTGCCCTCGGTGTCGCGTAGCGCATCCTCGCCGAAACCCGGCAGATTCATTTCCCTTGCCAAGGCAATGAAAAAGGTTTCCATGCCAATCGCTAGACCTTCTGGCGTTTTGCTCGCCTTCGGCTCGATTACCGGCCAACGGGCGCCCATTGCCTTGGTCGGCACGCCGTTCCATGCGGCGACCCAGCCCCAGCTCTCGTACATGAGCGAATCCGGCACGATGTAATCTGCATAGGCATTGCTCTCGTTGATGAATGGGTCGACCGAGATGATCAAAGGCAGTTTTTTTGGGTCGGCCAGGTCCTTGCCGATCTTCGTCCGCAGCCCGGCGATGCCGTAGAGCGGGTTGGACGACCAGAGGATCAGCGCCTTCAGGTGATAAGGGTAGCCGTTGATCCCGCCCGGCAGGAGTTCGGTGGTCAGTCCGGGGGCATTGGGGAACCAGGGGGCCGCTGCCGGATAGGGCTTGCCTTCGGCCTTGCGCGCGGCAAACTCGGAGGTCTTTTCGTAAGGGATGTTGCGGCCGAGCGGCGTTCCGCTCGGTTTGACCATGCCCGGAAAGGTCTCCAGGTTGTAGCGCGGCCCTTCGCCGTCATACTTGAACCCGCCGCCATTGGCGACCAATCCGCCTTTCCAGTTGATGTTGCCGATCAGCGTATTGATGCTCATCAGGGCATAGGCGTTGTAGAAACCGCTGCCGCTCATCATGCCGCCATGGGCGATGACGGAAGCGAGTTTGCCGTGGGAGGAAAGCTCTTTCGCCAGGGCAGCCAGGGTGTCGGCCGCTATACCGCAGGCGTCGGCATACGCCGGCAGTTCAAGGCGCATCGCTTCCTCGCGCAGCAGCAGCAGGGATGACTTGACCCGGACCTCTTGTCCGCCCACAACCAGCACAGTATCGACGAACAGTTGTGCCGGCCCCTTGGCCTTGTCGTGAAACGCCGGTTTGCCGGCTGCGTCGAGACAGACGAAGGCATCACCCTCCTTGTAGCGCTGCTCTTCCGCAATTGCGGCGCCAAGATCCGAGGCGCGCAACATGCGGCTTTCGCGCGGATGCTTGGGCTCGACGACGACCAGATGGGTGGCATTTGAGAACGACGGCTCCCCGCCCTGCCGGGCAAGGGCTTCGTTAGGAAAGCTCAGGTAGCGGCTGTCGATGCGTTCATTTTCAAACAGCCAGCGAATGATTGCCATGGCCAGGGCGCCATCGGTACCCGGACGGATCGGCAACCAGCGACCCCGATCGGCGCTGGCACGGTTGTCGGCATGCGTCAAAATCGGATCGACCACCACATAGGAAAGCTTGCCTTGAGTGCGCGCCTTGGCCAGCAGCGCACCTTGTCGCTTGAAGGGGTTGCCGGCCTGGCCGGGAGCAGTACCGACAAACAGCACGAATTCGGCGTTGGCGATGTCCGGCTTGCCGTGGGGCATCTTCTTCATATCCCCAAAGAGAGCGCCAGCGCCGGAACGGTAAGACCCGCCGCAGTAGGAACCGTGGCCGAAGAAATTTTGTGTACCGTAAGACTTCTGGAAAAAGCGGCGGGCGAAACTGTCACGACCGTCATTCACGCTGGAGAGCACGGCAACTTGATTGGTGCGTGGTCCGAGTTCCGGCTTGTCCGCGTCGATTGGGGTTTTCAGGTCGCGCAGCGAACCGAGACCCTCGACGACACCTTCGCCGAACAGGTTGCCACCAGCCACCACTTCTTTCACCAGTTGTTCAAAAGAAATGGGTTGCCATTGCCCACCGTTGCGGGGGCCGACACGCTTCAGCGGTGTCAGCACCCGGTAGGGGGAATCCATTTGCTGGGCTACCGCATTGCCACGCCCGCAGACGGTGGAGCGCCCCCCCAGACCCTTGCCGTTAAGGGCGGAAATGGCGATGAAGCTCTCCCGCACGCTGGCCTTCATTGGCAGATGCGGATCGGTGGAGAGCGGACTGTAAGGGTTGCCGGCAACCCGCAATACCTTGCCGGAAGCCCTGTCGATGCGCACCCGCACCCCGCACATGGTGGTGCAACCGAGGCAGGTGGTGTAGCTGACCTGCTGGGCCGGATTGATTTCGAGTTCGCCCTGACGGCTGACACTGAATTCCGGCGCTGGCGCATCGCCAGCAGTTTTGTGTTTGGGAGTATCGCGGCCCAGGAGTTTTCCCACCATGCGGCCACCGGTTTCGGCATAGCCGGCGGCGAAGGCGGCAAGTCCGCCGATGGCGACAAGCTGACGACGTTGTTTACTGATTTTCATGATTGATCTCCTCAGGCTTCCGCCTGGTCATCCCAGGGAACAAGGCTGGTTAAGGCGATGTAAAGTGCAAGACACAGACCTGTGGTACCCATGATGCTGAGCAGGTTGTCCGCGGTCAGGCTAAGAAAGTAGGCATGGGATGTCGCGCCCATTTTTGGCATGCTTTGACCACCCAGAACTATGGTCCAGCGCACCAGCCAGGCTCCCAGCAAAGCCAGCAATGCAGGCGCTATCAGCGCATCGCGGCGGGTGCGTGCCAACCAGAGTGCCAGCACAGTCGTAGCAAACAACGCAGCAATGGTCAGCAGCCAGCCCGACGAGCCGCGCATGGCACCAAGCGTTCCATTTGCCGCTTCCGCGGAACCGGTCAGGACCCACAAGGTCCAGGCGGACAGCGTAGCCAGACTTGCCCACTGGCTGAGTTCCTGCCAGCGATTGAGCAACGGCGCAGAGCGCGTCTTCCCGGCGAGCGCCTCGAACAGGCCGGTCATGCCCAAGCCTCCCGCAAAAGCGGTGACGGCAAACAGCACGGGGAGCAGCGGGGTATGCCACAGGGGACGGGCGCGTACCACCATGGTCTCCATCCCCGTGTAGAGCAGAACCAGCATCGCACCCAAGGCGGCCACAATCGCTGCCGTACGGATGGCGCCAGCGTTGTCATGCCCGCCATAGGCCAGCGTGCGATAAAACCCGGCCAAGCGTTCGCCGCGTTCAGCCAGAGCGGCCATTAAGGGGCGCAACGATAACCATGCGTAGAGCAACAGACCAAGCAGGTAAAGGGGGATGAAGTACGCGCCCCAGGCCATCCACGAACCAAAATTGGAATGCAGATAAAAATTAAGGAAGCGCCCCGGCTGGTGCAGGTCGGCGAGCAGCGCGACGGGCGCCGTCAGGCCACAAACCAGGGCAACCAGCAAGGCGCGCCGGGAAACGCCGCGCCATTGGGGCAGGCGCCAAACCATGCCCGGCAGGGAAAGGAAGAAAGCGGCGGTGGAAATGCCGATCAGGAAAAAATACTGCACGGCCCACAACTGCCAGCCCAGATCGCTGGCAAAACCCAGTACTTCAACGGTAGTGTTCATGTTCATCCCCCCTGGTGGCCCGGCTGCCACATCATGTTGGCGGCGGACGCACCGTCGACGCGGCCGTCCAGCTGCTCTTCCAGACCAATGTAAAAGACGCGCGGCGTGGTGCCGGCCTCCGGCTTGAGCACCCGCGTTTTGCCATCGGCGACCTTGAGCTGGCGACTGATTTCGCTGACCGGGTTATTGATGTCGCCGAAAATGCGTGCGCCGCCGACACAGGTTTCGACACAGGCCGGCAGCAGCCCGGCTTCGACCCGATGGCTGCAGAAAGTACACTTGTCGGCCTTGCCCGTCCGGTGGTTGATGAAGCGGGCGTCATAGGGACAAGCCTGAACGCAATAGGCGCAGCCGACGCAGCGCTCGCCGTCGACCACGACGATGCCATCCTTGCGCTTGAAGGTGGCACCCACCGGACAGACGGGGATGCAGGGAGGCTGCTCGCAGTGATTGCACAGACGCGGCACGACGGCCAGGCCGGTTTGGCCGGTTTCGGTGGTCACGGCATAGGTTGCGACCACGGTGCGGAATTGACCCTCGGGCGAGGCGTTTTCTATTGCACAGCCGATGGTGCAGGCCTGGCAGGCGATACAGCGACGGGTATCGACCAGCATGGCCCAATGCGGGCCCGCCGGTTCGGCAGCCCTTGCGGGAACCGCCAGGCCGGCGGTAACGGCCGGCAGGGCCAAAAAGAAGGTACGCCGGGAAAGATCGGGTTGAGCGTTCATGCAAAGCTCCGTTTTGTGAGGACGGACGCAGCTTATGTCGTCCCGGGTTCCGTGAAAATTGGAAGAAACATGCATCGGAATAGGGATAATTCCCTATCCTGGCTATCGATCAGTGAGATTGCAGTAAGCTTCGCCATTCCCCCAATAGAAGAAACGCCGTGGACGTCTTTGCTATCCACAACCCTTAAAACGGAGCAACAAATGACCGAAAAAGATATCTCGAAAGAGCAGCGCATCCTGCGCGTCTTGCGCACGGTGCTGGGCAACATCGTCAAGGACGCCACGCCCGAGCCGGGCATGCCGCATCCGTTCCAGGAAAGCACCGTCCATTCGATTCGCGACCTGTTCGGCCTGATCGCCGAGCGCGAGACCGAACTGGCGCGCGAGGCCGGCCTCAATATCAATGAAAAGCCTTACTACACCGATGAGCCCCGCCAAAGCGCCGAAGTGACTTTGCACCGTCCGCCGGGGAAAAAGCTGAACTGAGGCCTGCAGGTTTTTCACTACCGCAGAGGCCTTGACCGGACGGGCAACCATCCGGTTTGTGCCGCATTCGCTTTATCATCGGGGCTGCAGCCACTGGAAACCAGAACACGATGCTGACCATTCGCAACCTGACCCATGACGACATCGCCGCTGCCACCGACCTGCAGCGGCGGGTATACAACGCCATTCCGGCGTTTCGGCAAGAGCAATTCGAGAGTCTGCTCAGCCATTTTCCCGAAGGGCAATTCGTCGCCGAACTGGATGGCCGACTGGTCGGCATTGCCATCTCGCTGGTGGTACTGTGGGATGACTATAGCCTGCACCACACTTGGGACAGTGTGACCAACGACGGTCACTTTGATACCCACGATATGAGCGGCCGCACGCTCTACGGTGCCGAGGTTTGCGTCGATCCTGACTGCCAAGGCCAGGGCATCGGCCATGCGCTCTATGATGCCCGCCGCAAACTGTGCCGGGCCATGAACCTCAAGCGCATCATCGCCGGCGGCCGGCTGCCCGGCTACCAGGAACATGCCAACCACATGGCGCCGGAGGAATATGCCCGGCGCGTGATCTGGGGCGATATCTACGACCCGGTGCTGCGCTTCCAGCTCAATCAGGGCTTCGACTACTGCGGCATCCTGCATGGCTATCTGCCCACCGATCCCGAGTCGATCGGCAATGCCGCATTGATCGTCTGGCTCAATCGGGACTACGACCAGTCGCGCCCCACCCAATTACCGAAAAAGGATTCGCCATGAGAGCCCGCATCGTCGCAGTGCAATACAAATTGCGCCACATTGCCGACTGGGAAGGCTTCGAGGCGCAGGTCAACTTCGTCCTCAACGCCGCCGCCGATTACGAGCCCCACTATGTGCTGCTGCCGGAACTGTTCACCACGCAACTCCTGTCCTTCATGGACAACGACAACATCGGCAGCGCGGTCCGCGAACTGAGCGGGTTTACCGAACGCTACACCGAGCTGTTGCGCGGCTACGCCATGCGGCATGGCTATTTCCTGATCGGCGGCACCCATCCCAACCTGCGCGACGGCAAACTGGTCAATACCTCTTTCCTGTTCACGCCGTCCGGCGAAATCCACACCCAAGACAAGATTCATCGCACGCGCTGGGAAAAGGAGAAATGGAACACCGATCAAGGTGACGTGCTCAAGGTATTCCAGACGCCGCACGCCAAAATCGCCATCCTGATCTGCTACGACATCGAGTTTCCCGAACTCGCCCGCCGCGTTGCCGAGGAAGGCGCCGAGATCATCTTCGTGCCGTCCTGCACCGACGATCGCCAGGGTTTTCTGCGCGTGCGTTACTGCTGCCACGCGCGTGCCATCGAGAATCAGGTCTATGTCGCCATGACCAGCACGGTCGGCAACCTGCCGGTGGCCGGCCTGCGCCTGCACTACGGCCAGGCCTCGATCATCACGCCGTCCGACTTTCCCTTTGCCCGCGATGGCATCGCGGCTGAAGGCGTCATCAACGAGGAGCAGATCGTGGTGGCCGACGTCGATCTCGGCCTGCTCGATGAAAACCGGCTCAAGGGCACCACCATCCCACTGCTGGACAAGCGCTCTGATTTCTACGGCCTGCGGCCGGTGACCATCACGACCCGTTGAAGTAAAGGGTCAGCGCGGCAAGCACCCCGTAACGCGCCGCCTTGCCCGCGGCCATCCACAGTACACAGGGCAGCAGCGGCAGCCGCAGCCAGCCGGCGGCGGCACACAAGGCATCGCCCACCAGCGGCGCCCAGGACAACAAGAGTGCCGCCGGCCCCCAGCGATAGAGCATGGCGGCGTGACGGCCGGAGAAATTCGCCGTACCGTCAGTACCGACTTTGAACGGAATCAGCCGCCCCATGCCATAGGTGGTCAACCCGCCCAGCGTATTACCGAGCGTCGCCAGCAGCAGGGCGGCGATGGATTGTTCGGGGTGCACCGTCAGAAAGGCGACCAGCGCCACCTCTGAACCGCCGGGCAACAGCGTCGCGGCAAGGAAGCTGGCGAGAAACAGGCCCAGCAGGCCGGCTTCGGGGGTGGCGATAAGGTCCATGCCGCATGGTAACCTTGCGGCCTTTATGGATGTCTGTTCCTGTCATGGATTACCTTGAAAAAATCCTCAACGCCCGCGTTTACGATGTAGCGATCGAAACCCCGCTTGAGCTGGCGCCCCTGCTTTCCGCCCGCAGCAACAACCGCATCTTGCTCAAGCGCGAGGATATGCAGCCGGTGTTCAGCTTCAAGCTGCGCGGCGCCTACAACAAGATTGCCCATCTGACGCCAGCGCAACGGAAGCGCGGCGTGATCTGCGCTTCGGCCGGCAACCATGCACAGGGCGTGGCGCTGGCGGCGCAAAAACTCGGTATTCGCGCGGTGATCGTGATGCCCACCACCACGCCGCAGATCAAGATCGACGCGGTGAAAAAGCGTGGCGGCGAGGTGGTGCTGATCGGCGACGCCTACGATGCCGCCCATGCCCATGCACTGGTGCTGGAGAAAAAGCACAAGCTCACCTTTGTCCATCCCTTCGACGACCCGGACGTCATCGCCGGGCAGGGTACCATCGGCATGGAAATCCTGCGCCAGCACCCCGACCCCATCGACGCGGTGTTCTGCTGCGTCGGCGGCGGCGGGTTGATTGCCGGCGTGGCGGCCTACATCAAGCGCCTGCGACCGGAAACCCGGATCATCGGCGTCGAGGCGACCGATGCCGATGCCATGTATCGGTCGCTCCAGGCCGGTCGCCGCGTGCGGCTGGATACCGTCGGCCTGTTCGCCGATGGCGCGGCAGTCAGGCAGGTCGGCGAGGAAACCTTCCGCCTGTGTCGCGAGCTGGTCGACGAAATGGTGCTGGTCGATACCGATACCATCTGCGCCGCAATCAAGGATGTTTTCGAGGACACGCGCTCGATTCTCGAGCCGGCCGGCGCGCTGGCGATTGCTGGCGCCAAGGAATGGGCAAGACGCCACAAGGCCACGGGCAAGACGCTGGTGGCGGTGGCGTCCGGCGCCAACATGAACTTCGACCGGCTGCGCTTCGTCGCCGAACGCGCCGAGGTCGGCGAACGCCGCGAGGCGGTGTTTGCCGTCACCCTGCCGGAGAAACCCGGCAGCTACAAGCAATTCGTCGCTCTGGTCGGCGGCCGTAATATCACCGAGTTCAACTATCGTTACCATGACTCTGGCGAGGCCCATGTCTTCGTCGGCATGCAAGTCGCTAACCGCACCGAGTCGACCAAACTGGTCGAGCAGTTGCAAAAGCACGGTTACGCCACGCTTGACCTGACCGACGACGAAATGGCCAAGCTGCACATCCGCCATCTGGTCGGCGGGCATGCGCCGCAGGTGAAGAATGAGTTGATCTACCGTTTCGAGTTCCCCGAACGCCCCGGCGCGCTGATGAACTTCCTCAACAAGATGAGTTCGGGCTGGAACATCAGCCTGTTCCACTACCGCAACCACGGCGCCGACACGGGCCGCGTCCTCGTCGGCATGCAGGTGCCGCCCAAAGAGATGAAGGAATTCCGCGCCTTCCTCAAAAATCTGGGCTACCGCCACTGGGATGAATCAAAAAATCCGGCCTACAGGTTGTTCCTTGGCTAACCTTCATGATGCGTTGGCTCCGCCCCCGATCATGAAAGTGGCCCGCCCCCCTTTACCCACCTCGCGGGGGGGGGTGACTGTTTTTTGCCTTCGGCCGCCGCTACGCGGCTTAACGCCGGCTTTGCCGGCATTAGCCTACGCCGCAACTGCGCGACTGAGTCGCTTGTTGTCGCTGCGCTCGTCTGTCACGGGGCGCTCTTTCCGACACAGGTGCGGGTTGCGGCTTCGCCGCGCGCCGCGTTTGCTCGGGGCGGCCCTTCGCAAACACTACAATGTTATTTCACGCTAATCACGCGATCGCCGGCACCAGCGTGATTGCGCCACAAGATTCCACGCGCTGGAGAAAATATGCCGGTCGGGATGTCATCCCACTGTGGATCGCGGACATGGATTTCCCGGTCGCGCCCGCCGTGGTCGAGGCCTTGCAGCAGCGGATTGCCGACGGCCTGTTTGGCTACGGCCACCCCTGGCCGTCCCTGATCGAGTCTGTCGTTGCGCACTGCGCGCATGAGTACCAGTGGGACATCGACCCTGACTGGCTGGTCTGGCTGCCCGGACTGGTGCCTGGGTTACATCTGGCGTGCCGCTCCGTCGGCCTGCCGGGTGATGGCGTGTTCACCGCAACGCCGATCTATCCGCCGTTCCTTTCCGTGCCGGCGGATTCGGGTCGGCAGCTTTTGAGCATGCCACTGATCCAGGACGATGCGGGTTGGGCCTGGGATTTCGCCGCGACCGATGCCGTGATGAAGGCGGCGCGGCTGTTCTTGCTGTGCCATCCGCACAACCCGGTGGGCCGCGCCTGGCGCGAGGATGAGTTGTGGCAACTGGCCGCCCTCGCAGAAAAACACGATCTGGTGGTGTGCTCGGACGAGATTCACTGCGATCTGACCTTGAGCGGACGGCATCGCCCCTTCGCCACGCTGTCGCCGGAAATCGCGGCACGCACCATCACCCTGATGGCGCCGTCAAAAACCTTCAACATTGCCGGGCTCGGCTGTGCCTACGCCATCATTCCGAATGCCGAACTGCGGCGCAACTTCCGCGCCGCCGCGCACGGCATCGTGCCGCACGTGAATGTGCTGGGGCTCGCCGCCTGCGAAGCGGCCTATCGCCATGGCGCCGCCTGGCGGGCGACATTGCTCGACACCCTGCGCAGCAATGCGGCGCGCGTCGAACAGGTCATCAATGGCTTGCCCGGCCTGTCGATGACGCGCGTCGAGGCGACTTTTCTGGCCTGGATCGATTGTCGCGAGATGGGCATCGAGCACCCTGCGGCATTCTTCGAAAAAGCCGGCGTGGGCCTGTCTGACGGTGTCGATTTCGGCCCGGGCCGCGAGTACGCCCGTTATGTGCGGCTCAACTTCGGCACGCAGCGCGCGCTGCTCGACACAGCACTGGCACGAATCGAACAAGCCTGCAAAACGGCTTGAAAAGTCGGCGCTGGCGGGACTGCGTCATGACGCAGTCTCGCCGCCGGGCCGCCCCAAGGCGAGACGGCACGCGGCGCTAGCCGCAACCCGCACATGCATCTGATCGGAGCTCCCCGTGATATGCGAGCGAAGCGAGCCGTTAAGAACCCCCCGCGAGGGGGGGCGAAGGGGGGCGGGACTGTAATCACCCCAGCGCCTTGCCCTCCAGCAGCATGGCCGTGAATTCTTCTGGCGGCACGGGCGCCGAGAAGAAATAGCCTTGCATTTCCTGGCAACCCAGGCTCCTGAGGAAGTCGAGCTGTTCTATCGTCTCGACACCTTCGGCGATGACCCGGTGGCCAAGGCGCTGCGCCATGCTGACAATGGCGCCGGCGATGGCGCAGTCGTTGCTGTCGTCGGGAATGCCGGTAACAAAGGAGCGATCGATCTTCAAGGTATCTATGGGGAAACGCTTGAGATAAGACAGGCTCGAATAGCCGGTGCCGAAATCATCGAGCGAGAGGCTGACGCCGAGCGCCGCGATGTCATCCATCATGGTGATCACCTCGGGGTTGCTGTGCGTGAGCATGCCTTCGGTGATTTCGAGTTCGAGCCAGTTTGGCGGCACACCGTGGCTGGTGAGCAGCGCCCCCACCCGTTCAGCGAGGCCGGGAGAAAAATCGCGCGCCGAAAGATTAACGGCGACCTTGAGCGTCGCGAAACCGGCAGCGTGCCAGGCGTGTGCCTGACGCAACGCCTCATCCAGCACCCAGGCTGACAGGCGCATGATCAGTCCCGATTCCTCGGCGATGGGGATGAATTCGCCGGGCGGCACCAAACCACGCTCGGGATGGTTCCAGCGCACCAACGCCTCGGCACCGACAATGCGGCCGCTGGCGATATCGACCTTGGGCTGATAGTGCAGCAGCAGTTCATTACGCTCGAGGCCACGCCGCAGGCCGGATTCGGTTTTCAGCCGATCCAGGGCGCGCCGGTTCATCTCGTGACTGTAGAAGGCATAGCCGTCCTGCCCGGATTGCTTGGCGCGGTACATGGCGATGTCGGCCATGCGCAGCAACGATTCCGTATCGAAGCCGTCGCGCGGATAAATGCTGATACCGATGGCAGCGCCGACCTTGAGCTCATGTTCATCCACCCAGAACGGTGGGTCGAGTGCTGCCAGCAGTTTCTGCGCGACCACCGCCGCATGTTCGCGCCGCGTGATGTCGAAAAGGCCGACCACAAATTCGTCGCCACCCATGCGCGCCACCACGTCCTCGGAACGCACGGCTTCGCGCAAGCGCTCGGCGACCTGTATGAGCAGGCGATCGCCAACGTCATGCCCCAGCGTGTCGTTGATCGGCTTGAAGCGATTGAGGTCTACAAACAGGACGGCGCCGTGCAGGCGATTGCGCCGTGCCTCGACAAGCGCCTGATCGACCAGCTTGTTCAGTAACGCGCGGTTCGGCAGACCGGTCAGATCATCGTAATAGGCGAGATAGTGAATGCGCTCTTCAGCCCGCTTGCGTTCCGTGATGTCGGTGAACATCGAGAAATAGTGACTGATCTGGCCGTCGCGGTTCTTCACCAGACTGATCGAGGCCCAGCCGGGGAAATCCTCGCCATTTTTGCGCCGGCTCCAGACTTCGCCCTGCCAATTGCCTTCCCGATCGACGTGATCCCAGATGTCTTCATAAAATCTGGTCGGATGCTTGTCAGAGCGCAGAAATTCCTGTGGCTGACCAACGACATCACTCACTTGATACCCAGTTATCTTGCAAAAGGCCGGGTTGACCGAGAGGATGCGCCGGTCGATGTCCGTGATGAGGATGCTCTCTTCGCTGTTCTCAAAGATGCGCGCCTGCAGGCGCATGGTTTTTTCGGCCTCGATCCGCGCGGTGATATCCGACAGATAGCCAATCAACCCGATCGGTTGCCCGCTGGCGTCGCGCATCAGCGACAGTTGCAGGCTGGCCCAGAATATTTCACCGGATTTGCGGCGGCGTCGCACTTCCAGTTCGCGGCCACCATGTTCGAGGAAGGTGTCGTGAAAACTTTCGCTGTCATCCTCCGCATCCGGATCGGCGTAGAGGAACAGGATGTGTCGGCCAACCGCTTCGGCACTGCTGTAACCGAACAACTGCTCGGCACCCCGGTTCCAGCCGGTGATATAGCCGGCGAGATCCATGGTGATCACCGACTCGTGAATCTGGTCGAGAATCTGCGCCTGGGTAACGGGGTCGAAATTGGCGGCGGTCATTAGGCTTCCCGGCTCACCAGCACTGCCCAGCGGGCGGCTTCGGCCAGCGCAACGGCCCAGTCCTCATGCGCAATACCAAGCCCAAGCAGCCTGGCGGCCAGCTCCGGCGAGGGCGGACCTTCGCTGGCCACGACGGTGGCCAGAAACTCGCCGAACCCTCCCTCACCGGCAGTCAGCGCCTGCACCACACCTTTATCCAGATTGAGGGGAGCGATGATCTCGGCGATCGGTACGCCGAACAATGCCTCAAGCAGCGAAAACATCCCGGTCATGAATGCCAGGTCCTGCTGTTCGCGGGAAAGCTGGGCACACTTGGCGAGCGCCTCCATCAGGCTGGCGCGCAGGGCGGCACGCGGCAGCAAGGGGCTGGCCACCGTACTGCCCGGCGGTCTGGCATAGAGCAGCAGTTGCACCCAGCGCTGCAGTTGGCGGCGTCCCATCAGCACGATGGCGTGGGCAAAGCTGGTAATCCTGCTGTCGGGCGCAAAGGCCGGCGAGTTCACCAGTTTCAGCAGATGATAGGCAAGATTCGGGTCGTGTTTGATCAGGTCGCCGATTTCCGCCGAGTCGGCATCCGAGGTGACCAGGATCAGCAGTTTGAGCAGCAGGTTGCGCGAGGTGGTGTCGCCCTTGGTGGCGGCTGCGAGCTGCGCTTCATCATGTTCGGCCCGCCAGTGGAATTTGCAGAAGCCGGGGCAGAGGTCTTCAGTGGGGCCCAAGGCCAGATGCGGACCGGGCAACTTGCGCAACCAGTCGGCGAAACCAGCCGGCACGGCCCGTCCCGGACAGGTGACGGCGAGCGAGGTGACGCCTGGGAACAGTGTCGCACCGGGCTCCGGGAAACCGGTGGCCATCAGGACCAGACCGGCCTCCTGCAGGGTGGCCAGCGTAGCGTGTTGCCCGGGATCGGCGGCAGCCGCGACCGGGATGCGCAGTATCAGGCGTCCCGGCGGCAGCAAGGTCCCGACCTGCGCCGGGTCGACCCGCGCCGGATCGACGGCGGCGATGCAGGACACCGCATCGTCGAGCGCTTCGGCAAGCGCGTCGTCGCCCAACACATGGGCCAGCATGGTGCTGTCGAGAGGAACATCCGCCTCCAGCATGAGGGCGACCCAGAAATGTCCGGCATCGGAAACCGGTTGCAGGGTAATCAGGGGAAAGTTGTCGGGAGAGTTCATGTCTGAATCATGTCACCGCGACCGAAGAGAATCATCATCATACGGAGGATATAGATCGGCAGGGTGTGCCACCCGTTTCCACCATGCGCACCATCGCCTCCGTGACGATGATGTCGAGCGGGATGTCGTGTGGCTCGGGATAAATGTTGGGCACGATGGCCAGTTCGAAGCCGACGCCGATTGCCAGCGGGCGGGGAACATTTTCGGCAAGGGTGCGGTCAAAGTAACCGCCACCGTAGCCCAGTCGGTAACCGTTCGGATCGCAGGCGACGAGGGGCAGCAGCAATACATCGGGAATCACGCAGCGTTCCGTCCGTGGCACCGGGATCCCGTGTGGATCGGTAGTCATCGGCGCCTCCGGCGACCAGGCGCGAAACTGCATTGGCGCGGCGCGGGTCGTTACCGTCGGCATGGCGGCCTGCCAGCCTGCACCGATGAGTTCAACAACCAGCGCCCGGCAGTCCACCTCGGCGCGCACTGGCCAGCAAAAGCCGATGGTGCCGGGGGGGCGGGGCTGCAACAGGCAGGTGAGGCGATCAAGGATGCGCGTACTGGCCGCAGCGTGTTTTTCTGCCGGCAAAGCGAGCCGAGCAGCAATTTTCTCGCGGCGCAGCGCAGCGCGAAAAGCAGCGGATTGGTCGGGCTGATCGGCCATGGAGCAAATGGGACCCTGTGCTAATCTGAAGTTGTGTAGATGGTGACGCCAGCGTAGTACCGAATTTCGTTCAGGGGATTACGCAGCGAAACCCTCCCTACGTTTGTATAACGGCAGACTTGCCGGTTTTTTTAGATTCAGGCGGTATCTTTATGAATAAAAAGCACATCGGTCTTCTCTTGTTGCTAACCCTGCCGGGATTGCTGCTCCCCCTTCCGGGGCTGGCGCAGGCCGCTCATCCCGAGGATGCCGCCTTTCAGGCGGCGCGTGAGGCTTTCGTCAAGGGTGAACGGATAAAACTGACCCGCGCCGTGGCGCAGCTCAAAACTCATCCGCTGACACCGTGGGCAACCTATTTCAAGCTCAGTCAGCAGCTTGAGGATGGCTCAGACGTGGGCCTGGCCGAATTCATCGATCAGCAGGCTGGCACTTATTTGGCCGAAAAAGCCCGCGGCGACTGGCTGAAGTGGTTGATCCGCAAGGAGGAATGGACGGCAGCGAGCGTTCAATATTCCCGGCTGGAGCGGCCGGATGCCGAAGCCAATTGTCGCGGCATCGATGTGCGTTTGCGGCTTGGCGATACCGCGGCGGTGGCTGAGGCCCGCGCCTTGCTGGCGTCACCAGCCCCGCTTGCCGAACCCTGTCTGCCACCATTGGCCCGTCTGGCGGCTGCGGGTGAGTTGCCGGTCGATGGCCTGCAGGAACGCCTGCGCAATCAATTGGCCCTGGGCAAGATCAAAGAGGCGCGCACCATCGCCGGTTGGCTGCCGACCACTGAAAGCCTGCCCTGGCGCACGGTCGATGCCATCACCGACCACCCGGCTCGCTATCTGGCCAGCTTGCCGGAGAAGTATGCCGAGACGCGGCGCGACCGTGAGTTGGTCATGTTTGCGGTGCAGCGTGTCGCCCGCAGCGATGCCCGGGTAGCCGCGGCACGCTGGCAGGAGATCGAGAGCCGTTTTCCTGCAGCCGAGCGCGGCTTCGTCTGGGGCAGGCTGGCCCTGCGTGCCGCACTGAGTCACCAGTCCGAAGCAACCGGTTGGTTCGACAAGGCGGCCGCCCTGGGCGGAACCCTGGACGAGGAACAACATGCCTGGCGCATCCGCGCCGCCCTCCGTTCCGGCAACTGGCCGGCGGTAACACGTGCCGTCTCGGCCTTGCCTGATAACCTGGCCAGCCAGCCGGAATGGCTGTACTGGCGCGCCCGCGCCCATGCTGCGGCACGCGAACAGGAGGCGGCGCAAGCGTTGTACGCAAGGATTGCCGGTCAGCCCAGCTTTTACGGCATTCTCGCCAGCGAGGCGCTCGGCCGCCCCTTCATGTTGCCGCCCCGGGCAACCCAACCCAGCGCCGAAGAACTGGCGGCGGCGGCCAGCCGCCCTGGCCTGGCGCGTGGCATCGGGCTGATCCGCGCCGAGATGCGCATCGAAGGCATTCGTGAATGGAACTGGGCGTTGAAAGGGCTCGACGACCGGCAGCTGTTGGCAGCGGCCGAAATGGCGAGCAGTCATGAGGTGATCGATCGCGCCATCAGCACAGCCGACCGCACGCGCAACGAACATGATTATGCCCGGCGCTATCCGACGCCTTTTTACGCCAAAGTCGAACCGCGGGTGCGTGAAGTCGGCCTCGATCCGGACTGGGTATATGGCCTGATGCGCCAGGAAAGCCGCTTCATCATGGACGCCAAGTCGAGCGCCGGCGCCAAGGGACTGATGCAACTGATGCCGGCCACCGCCAAATGGGTGGCAAAAAAGATCGGCATGAACGACTTTCATCCCGGCCGCGTCACCGACATGGACATCAACGTAATTCTCGGCACGAACTACATGCGGATGGTGATGGACAGCCTCGACAACCACCCGGTACTCGCATCGGCCGCCTATAACGCCGGCCCCGGCCGGGCACGCAAGTGGCGCGCCGAGCAACCGCTCGAAGGCGCCATTTACGCCGAAACCATCCCCTTCAACGAGACGCGCGACTATGTCAAGAAAGTGATGGCCAACGCCATCAACTACGCCACCCTGGCCAATGGGACCGCGCCCTCGCTGACCGCACGTCTGGGCACGATTCGCGCGCGCGGCTTTGGCGACGGCACTGCGGAAACTTTGCCGTGAGGAATGTTTTACTTATCGGTGGCACAGGTTTTCTCGGCAGCGCACTGGCACGCCGTCTCGCCGGCGCCGACTTTTTCCTGACCTTGCCAACGCGTCGCCGCGACCGCGCCAAGCACCTTACCGTGCTGCCGACGGTGCGCGTTGTCGAAGCCGATGTGCATGACGAGGCAACGCTGGCGCGCCTGATGGCCGGGCAGGATGCGGTGATCAGTCTGGTTGGAATCCTCAGGGGCAACTTCCAGCGTACCCATGTCGAACTGCCGCAGAAGATTGCGCGTGCCGCCTCATCTGCCAGAAATTCTGCCGGCATACCGCGCCTGCTGCATGTCTCGGCACTGGCTGCCGCCACCGACGCACCATCCGATTATCTGCGCTCCAAGGGGGCCGGCGAAGTTGCCCTGAAAGCGGCGTTCCCCGCCGCGACAATCTTCCAGCCTTCGGTGATTTTTGGGCGCGGCGACGCTTTCCTCACCCTGTTCGCCGCTCTGCTGAAGGTCGCCCCCATCGTGCCGTTGGCCTGCCCCGACGCCCGCTTTCAACCGGTCTGGGTCGAGGACGTGGTTTCGGCAATCGTCGCCAGCCTCGCCAACTCGGCCAGCCACGGCCAGACTTACCCCCTGTGCGGCCCGCAGATTTACACCCTGCAGGAACTGGTGGCCTATACCGGCAAAGTGAGCGGCCACCCGCGCCCCATTCTCGGCCTGCCGACGAGCCTGTCCTACCTGCAGGCGTGGGCGATGGAGTTCGTGCCCAACGGTCCAATGACGCGCGACAATGTACGCTCGATGTCCGTGCCCAATACTTGTCCAGCCGGCTGCACCCTGCCCTTCGGCCTCACCGCCAAACCGCTGGAAGCAGTGGCGCCGGGCTATCTTGCTGCCTGTTAAGAGGACATGAAGACCATTCACCTGGAAACCGCCGAACTCGGCATCGATTTCAACGCCGCGCTCGAACTGGCCAACGTCATTGCCCGGCAACATCTGGGCGACGACGCCATGCTGCTGAGCTGGTACGACCGCGAGCGCGATTATGAATCGCCGAACGGCGTCAGCGAGTGCCACGTCGGCTGCGCCACCAAGGGATTCTGGGATTACGCGCTGAACCGCGGCGCCCATTTGGCAGTCGTGTTCGATGCCGACCGGTTTACATTCTGTTATCTTTAATACCATCATGCCAAGGACTGCCGCCCTTTCCGACACCGATATCGCCAGCCGCCTCGCCATGCTGGACGGCTGGTCGCGCGATGCCGCCCGCATCGTCAAGGTATACAGTTTCGCCAACTATCACGAGACCATGGCCTTCGTGAATGCTGTGGCCTGGATCGCGCACCGCAGCGACCACCATCCGGATCTCGAAGTCGGCTACAACCGCTGCACGGTGGCGCTGAGCAGCCACGATGTTGGTGGCCTTTCGGCGCGCGACTTTGATAGCGCGGCGAAAATCGACGCCCTGTTCCGAGCCTGATCCCCTCTGGTATGGCCACCATGCAAATTTACTGCGTCGGTGGCGCCATCCGTGACGAACTGCTCGGCCTGCCCGTCAAGGACCGCGACTGGGTGGTCGTCGGCGCCACGCCGGATGAGATGCTGGCGCTGGGCTACCAACCCGTCGGCCGCGACTTCCCGGTGTTTCTCCACCCCAAGACCCACGAGGAATACGCCCTCGCCCGCACCGAGCGCAAGACCGCGCCGGGCTATGCCGGCTTCGTCTTCCACACCGACCCCGGGGTCACGCTCGAAGACGATCTCGCCCGCCGCGATTTGACGATCAACGCGATTGCCCGCGCGCCGGACGGCTCACTGATCGACCCCCACGGCGGCCAGCGCGATCTGGCGGCACGGATACTGCGCCACGTCGCGCCAGCCTTTGCCGAAGACCCGGTGCGCATCCTGCGCGTGGCGCGCTTCGCGGCGCGCTTTAACGATTTTTCGCTGGCGCCCGAAACCTTGGTGCTGATGCAGCAGATGGTGGCCAACGGCGAAGTCGATGCGCTGGTGGCCGAGCGCGTCTGGCAGGAACTGGCCAACGGCCTGATGGAAGCGCAGCCCTCGCGCATGTTCGAAACCCTGCGCGCCTGCGGCGCGCTGCAACGGCTGCTGCCCGAACTGGATCGCCTGTGGGGCGTGCCGCAGCGCGCCGATTACCATCCGGAAATCGACACCGGCGTGCATGTGATGATGGTGATCGACATGGCGGCGCGGCTGGACCTGTCGCTGCCGGCGCGCTTTGCCGCACTCACCCACGATCTTGGCAAGGGCACGACACCGGCCGAGATCCTGCCGCGTCATGCCGGCCATGAACTCAGGAGCGTGGCCCTGCTCGAACCCCTGTGCACCCGCCTGCGTGTGCCGACCGACTGCCGCGACGTGGCACGCCTGGTTGCCCGCTTTCATGGCGACATGTACCGGGTCGCCGAACTGCGGCCCGAGACGAAGGTGAAAATTCTCGAACGCTGCGACGCCCTGCGCCGCCCGGCGCGCTTTGAGGAAGTGCTGGGCGCCTGCGCAGCCGATTATCGCGGCCGGCTCGGTTTCGCCGAACGCGACTATGCCGCCGCAGACCAGTGGCGGCAGGTGCTGGCAGCAGTGCAGGGCGTGGATGCCGGCGCGGTAGCGCGCGCCTGTGAAGATCCGGCGCAGATTCCGGCGCGTGTGCATGAGGCGCGCGTCAAGGCAGTTGCCGCACTCGTCACTTCTTCAACAGCGCCTTGAAATTGGCCAGCCGTGCATTGCCGGCGGCCTTGTCAAAAGTCGGCGCTGGTGAGACGGCGCCCTGGCCCTCGCGCTTGATGTCGTCGCTACCGCCGCCGTCCATCTCATCGATGAAACGCGACAGGGTGCGTTCAAAATATTCGCGGCCCTGTTTACGGCGCGCGCACCAGCTGATGTTGAGGCTCATCTGCGCACGGGTGATGCCGACATACATCAGCCGCCGCTCTTCCTCGATGTTACCGGCGTCGACAGCCTCGCGATGCGGCAGCGTGCCTTCCTCGACGCCGACCAGGTGCACATGGCGAAATTCCAGTCCCTTGGCGGAATGCAGGGTGGCAAGCTGCACGGCATCATTGCTTTCATCCTGCTTGTCGAGCATGGTGATCAGCGCGATGGTTTGCGCCAGTTCCAGCAGGTTCTTGCTTTCCGCTTCCGCCTTGGTGGCCAGCCAGCCGACGAAGTCGCGCACATTGCTCCAGCGCGTTTCGGCTTCCTTCACCTCCAGCGCCTCGAACAGCGCGGCCTCGTAGCCGATGGCGCGCAGCAGATCTTCCAGCACCGTGCCGGCGGGTTCGCGGGCGGCGCGCGACTCGATGCGCTTGATGAAGCTGCCGAACTCGCGCAACGCGGCCAGTTGGGGCGCCTTGATTTCCAGTTCCACGCCGGCGGCAAAGATGGCGGCAAACAGGCTGAGATGGCGGCGGCCGGCGGCATGGCCCAGCGCTTCAAGCGTGGTGCCGCCGATGCCGCGCTTCGGCGTGGTGGCGGCGCGGATGAAGGCCGGATCGTCGTCGCCGTTCGCCAGCAAGCGCAGGTAACTGGTGACATCCTTGATCTCGGTACGGTCGAAAAACGACTGCCCGCCGGAAAGCACGTAGGGCGCCTTGTGGGCACGCAGTTGTTGCTCGAACAGGCGTGCCTGAAAGTTGCCGCGATAGAGAATCGCGTAATCGCGGAAGCAGCCGCGCGTTTCGAACTTGTGCGCCAAGAGCCGCGTGACCACCCACTCGGCCTCGTGTTCGCCGTCGCGGCAGGCCATCACGCGGATCACGTCGCCATGCCCCTTGTCCGACCATAGCTGCTTGTCGAACAGCTTGGGATTGTGGCGGATCACATTGTTGGCGGCCTTGAGGATGCGCGTGGTCGAGCGGTAATTCTGTTCGAGCTTGATGACTTTGAGCCGGGGGAACTCGTCTTTCAGCAGGCGCAGATTTTCGATGTCGGCGCCGCGCCAGGCATAGATCGACTGGTCGTCGTCGCCCACCGCCGTAAAGGCTGCACGCTCGCCGGTCAGCAGACGCATCAGCCGGTTCTGGCAACGGTTGGTATCCTGATATTCGTCGACCAGCAGATGCCAGATGCGGCTGCGCCAGCGCTGGGCGGCCGCCTCGTCTGTCTCCAGCAAATTGACCGGCAGACGGATCAGGTCGTCGAAATCGACCGCCTGGTAGGCCTTCAGGGTGCGGTCATATTCCTGATAGACGCGCGCCGCGCCGACATCGAGATCGTCTTCCGCCTGAAGGAGCGCCTCGGCAGGGCCGAGCAGGGCGTTTTTCCACAAGGAAATACGCTGCTGGATCAGGCGGACGCGCGCCTTGTCGGCACCCTTCAACAGTTCCTGAAACAGTGCGGTGGTATCGCTGGCGTCGAGGATCGAAAAGCCCGGCTTGAGGCCGATGTGGCGCGCCTCCTGGCGCAGCATTTTCGCTCCCAGCGCATGGAAGGTGCTGATGGTCAGCCCCTCGGCACGGTCGCCGACCAGCTTGCCGGCGCGCTCGCGCATCTCCTTCGCCGCCTTGTTGGTGAAGGTGATGGCGGTGACATGCTGTGGCGCCATGCCGCATTCGCCGATCAGGTAGGCGATCTTCTGCGTGATGACGCGCGTCTTGCCGCTGCCTGCACCGGCCAGGACGAGCAACGGCCCGTCGAGATAACGCACCGCCTCCTGCTGCGGCGGGTTCAGACCTTGCACTGCTTACTTCAGCTTGCCGCGTAAGGGGGTGACCTGATCGGGCGTCTTGATCGCGGTGCTGCCATCACCACCGTTGAGGTTGCCGCAACTGCAGGATGCAGCAATAAAGGAAACGGAGCTGACAACATCCTTGCAGCTGCCACATTCGTAATAGACGTCGCCGCCCTTGGGCAAGGCATCGCCCGCAGCGCAGACGATGGGATCAAAACGGTAAATTTTACGCAGGTCTAGTTTCATGATTGTTTGATTATCTCAAGGCACCCAGCGCCTTTCATGGCGGCAGTTTAACCCAGGGATGCGCCTGTCGAGCCGCCGGCAACCCTGACCTGGTTGCGGCCGCCGTGCTTGGCGGCATAGAGCGCCGCGTCGGCGGCAATCAGCAGTTCGTCGCCGTTCGCGGCCGGCAGTTGCAGGGTGCATGCGATGCCGACGGAAAACGTGCTGGCGAATTCCCGGTCTTCGTGCTGGTAGCGCAGGGCGGCGAAGCGCGCCCGGATGTCGTCCAGCACCCGCTGTGCGGTCTCCTGATCGCATTCGGGCAGGATGACGACGAACTCCTCGCCGCCGTAGCGGCCGATGCCATCGGCCTTGCGCAGGCGCTGCTTGAGCAGATGCGCCAGCGCCTTGATCACGCGATCGCCGCTGGCGTGACCATAGGTATCGTTCACCGACTTGAAGTGGTCGATGTCGAGCATCGCCACGCTCAGCGGTTGGTTGTTGCGCCGGGCGCGGGCAAGTTCGATCGCGATGGTCTCCTTGATGCGGGCGTGCTTGAGCAGCCCCGTCAGGCTGTCCTTGGACATCAGGTCGGCCAGTTGCCGGGAACGGGTGGCACGCACCCTGACGGCGGCGACCAGATGGGCATCGGAGATCGGCTTGGTGAGGAAGTCGTCGGCACCCCGGCTCATGGCCTGCAATTGCTTGTCACGGTCCTTCTCGGCGGACAGATAGACGATGGGCAGGCCGATCCATTCGTTGTGGTGACGGATCACCATTGCCAGTTCCGGGCCCGAGCAGCCCGGCATGTGCATGTCCATCAGGACCAGTTCCGGATGGAAGGCCGCCACCGTGTCGATGGCCGCTGCCGGCTCGCTCACCAGCGCCGTTTCCATGCCGGCGGCGCTCAGCACCAGACTGAAATGCCTGGCCAGTTCGACGTCGTCATCGACGATCAGCACCCGGTAGGGAGCCGCGAACCGCTCATCCAGGGTACGCTCGATGCGGTCCACCAGCATCGGCACATCGAGCGGCTTCAACATGAAGCCCTCGGCACCGAGACGCGCCGCGCGCACCCGCGATTGGAAATCGCCATGCGCGGAGATGAACAGGATGGGGCAGTCCATGGCCTGAAAGGCCGGGCGCAGCATGAGGGCCTCGGTGGCATTGATTCCCTCGTCGGTAAACATGACATCCATGATCAGGATGTCGGGTTGCTCCCGGCGCACGTCGGCCTCGACGGCGTCAACCCGCTGGTAAAGCCGCACTTCATAGCCGAATTGCCCGAGCAGGCGCACCAGCGTCTCGCCGAGCGAGGCGTCGTCCTCCACCAGCCAGATGCGGACATGCCGTGCGGCGTCGGCTGGGGCCGCGCTATCCGCACCGCCACTCCCCATGGCGCCGGGTGTGCTCTCGCCCTGAGCGAGCGTCCCGGCCAGGGCGGCGACTGCCGCGGCAAACGCCCGGCGCTGGGCCAACCCGACCGTGGCGAAATCGGCGGCGAGCCAGGCCTGCGCGGTGGTTTCCAGCTCATGCGCCTGTCGGCTCAGGGCATTCAGCCCGAAAGTGCCGCCGGAACCGGCCAGCTTGTGCAGCCGCTGCTCCAGGTCGGCAAGGCCTTCGCGCGGCTCTGCCGCGCCGTCCAACTCCGCCGCCAGATCGGCGAGTTCGGCAATTTCCCGTGGCAGACGCGCGCGGTAGGCGTCGCGCAGCTTGGCCAGTTCGGCGGCGACAGCGGCCTGCCGCTCAGCCATTGCGCGTTTCCCACACCGCGCGCACCTGATCGGCCAGGGTCATGGGGTCGAAGGGCTTGGCGATGACATCCAGCGCACCCAGCGCCTTGAAATGGGCCACTTCCGCCGGTTGCACCTTGGCGGTCATGAAGGCCATGGGTATCGCCGCGAGTGCCGGCCGCTCGCGCAGCGCCTTGAGCGTGGCGGGACCGTCCATTCCCGGCATCATCACGTCAAGCAGGATCATATCCGGCGCGAAACCTTCCGCCTCGCGCAGCGCCGCCTCACCGGAGGAGCAGACTTTCACGGTAAAGCCGCCAACCATTTCCAGGGCAATCTGCGCCACTTCCCGGATGTCAGGTTCATCCTCGACATAGAGGATACGTTCCAATTCGCTCATATTGAGGGCTCCTGTTATTTTTGCCGCGGACTTGCAACGCGGTTATTCCCGGTCTTCGGCAAAGCGTTCGCGAATGGCCAGGATGCCCGGCAATTCGCCGAGGAAGACCTTGACCAAATCCGGATCGAAGTGGCTGCCGCTGTTTTCCTTGATCAGATCCACCGCCGCCGCCACCGGCCAGGCTTTTTTGTAGGGTCGCAGCGAAGTCAGGGCGTCGAACACATCGGCCAGGGCCGCGATGCGCCCGGCCTGCGGAATGTCTGCGCCAGCCAGGCCGTTCGGGTAACCGCTGCCGTCCCATTTCTCATGATGGGTCAGCGCGATCTCGCGCGCTAGCTGCATCAGCTCGGAAGCGTCGCCGTCGAGCAGTTTGGCGCCGATGCTGGCATGGGTCTGCATGATCGCCCACTCGTTCGGCTCGAGTTTCCCTGGCTTGAGCAGGATGGCATCGGGAATGCCGATCTTGCCGATGTCGTGCATCGGGCTGGCATTCAGCATCAGCTCGCAAGCGGCCGCGTTCCAGCCGACGGCGCGGGCCAGCAGGGTCGAGGTGTGGCTCATGCGCAGGATGTGGCTGCCGGTTTCCTCGTCGCGGTATTCCGCCGCGCGGCCCAGTCGCTGCACCACTTGCAGGCGGGTCCGGCGCAATTCCTCGGTGCGCTGGCACACCATCTCTTCGAGCAGCGCTTTCTGGTCATGCAACAGCCGGTGGGAGAGCTGGGCTTCGAGCAGGTTGCGCACCCGCATCAGCAGTTCGGTGCGATCGAAGGGCTTGCCGATGAAGTCGCGCGCACCGGCGGCGAGCGCCTTCAACAGGTAGTCGCGGCCGTGCTGGGCAGTAAGGATGACAATGGGCGGCAGCAGCGGATCGTTGAGGCCCTGCAACTGTGCCATGACCTGATGGCCGTCCAGATGCGGCATGTTGATGTCGAGCAGAATTAAGTCGGGGCGCGCCTCCCGGTAACGGTCGAGCACCTCGCGTGGGTCTTCGATGGCGACCAGTTGCTGGTAGCCCTGGCTGCTCAACATCCGGTCCAGCAGTCGCAGGTTGGCCGGTTCGTCGTCGACCATGAAAATGCGGGCGTGACCGAGCAGTTCGGTGGTCATGATGCGGAATCTCCCTGGTCGCCCCGCAAGCAGCGGTCGATGGTTTGCGTGCAGCGCTCGACGTCGAGCGGTTTGTTCAGATAGTCGGTATAAACCGCCGCCATCCCGCCATCGCCGACTTTTGCCGTGCTGCTGACCGGCAGGTCGAGCCAGAAGGTCGAGCCGACGCCGACCTCGCTGTCTACACCTATCTCGCCGCCCATCATCTCGACCATGCGCCGGGTGATGGTCAGGCCGATGCCGGTGCCCTCCACCTCGCTTTGTTCGGCGTCGAGCCGGTTGAAGGGCTGGAACAGATCCTTCAACCGCCCGGCGGGAATGCCGGGGCCGGTGTCGCGCACGTCAATGCGCAGGCGCCCGCTGCCGTTCGCCCGCGCGCCCAGATGGACAGCGCCAGCCGCGCGGTTGTATTTGATGGCATTGGCGAGCAGGTTGAGCAGCACCTGCCTCAGGCGCACCCGATCGGCGAACACCGTGGCTGCGGCCGGCAGTTCGAGATGCAGCGCGATCCCGCGCTGCGCTGCCAGGGGCTGGATGAGCTGGCGGCAATCCTCCCCGAGCGGGGCGAGTTCGATGGCTTCCAGCGCCAGGTCGATGCGGCCCGATTCGATCTTGGCAAGATCGAGCACCTCGTTGATGAGATCCAGCAGATGCCGGCCGGCCTTGAGAATCTCGTGCACATCGCCCTTCTGCGCGGCGCCCAGCGCACTGTCGGATTCCAGCATCTGCGCGAAGCCGAGGATGGCGTTCATCGGCGTGCGCAACTCGTGACTCATGCTGGAGAGGAAATCGGACTTGGCGCGGTTGGCGCGGTCGGCCTCATCGCGGGCCGCCAGCAGGGCCTGCTCGGCCACCACCCGTTCAGTGATGTCCTGCACGGTGCCGGTCAGCTTGAGCAGTTTGCCCGCTGCATTGGTATCGGCTTGCGCCAGTTCCTGCACATGGCGCACCGTGCCATCGGGCCGCAGGATGCGGTGTACCACGCCGTGGTGCCCGGTCTGTTCGGCACGCAGCTCGCTTTCCCGCACCAGTGCGCGGTCATCCGGGTGAACGGCAGCCTGGAATGCCGCGAGGCTGGGCGCAAAGCTGCCCGGCTCATGGCCGAAGATGCGGTAAATCTCGTCCGACCAGGTGAGCTCGCCGCTGATCATGTCGGCCGTCCAGTTGCCGATGCGGGCCAGGGTCTGCGCCTCGCGCAGTTGCCGCTCGCGTTCGGCCAGTGCCAGTTCGGCACGCTTGCGGTCATCGATATCCTGCACCACGCCAAGCATCTGCACCGACTTGCCATCACCATTGCGCACCTTGGCGCCACGCTCCAGCAGCCAGCGCACCGTGCCGTCCGGCCACACCACGCGATGCTCGATCTCGTAGGGCACATCGCGCTCGACGCAGGCATTGATAGCGCCGATCACCGCCGGGCGGTCGTCCGGATGCAGCGCGTTGATGAAATTCTCGTAGGAAGTCTCAAGTTCGCCTTCGGGATAGCCGAACAACGGTGCGATGCGCTCGGACCAATACAGTTCACCGGTCTGGATATTCCAGTCCCAGGTGCCGATGTTGGCGAAGAGCTGGCCGCGCCGCAGGCGTTCCTTGGCTGTGCGCAGGGTTTCCTGGCTCTCCTTCAGTGCGGAGATGTCGGAATGGATCGAGACGTATTGATAGACCTTGCCTGCGCCATCAAGGTAGGGCGCGATGGTAGCGTTCACCCAGTAGAGCGAGCCATCCTTTGCCTGGTTGCAAAGCTCGCCGCGCCAGATGTTGCCGCTCTTCAGCGTGGCCCACCTGTCACGGTTGAGAACATCCGGGACATGTGGGCCAGACTTGAGGAGATTGTGGGCGTTCCCGTGCAGTTCCTCAAGACTGTAGCCGCTCACCTTGCAGAAGGCTTCGTTGGCATAGGTGATCAGGCCATTGGCGTCGGCAATGCTGACCAGCGCATGCTGATCCAGCGCCAGATGCTCGCGTTCCCGTTCATAGAGAGTGCTGCGCAAGCGCTGCATGGTCTCGGTGTTTTGCCGTGAGCGCCGGGCGCGGGCGGTCACGGCCGCGACCAGATGTCCAGGCTCAACCGGCTTGACCAGAAAATCGTCGCCACCGAGGTTGAGCGCCATCAATTGCTTGCTCATGTCCCCTTCGGTGGAGAGGAACAGAATCGGCAGGTTCATGTGCCGGTCCTGCTCGCGAATCACCGCCGCCAGTTCCGGCCCGCTGGCATCCTGCATGTAGACGTCGAGCACCACCACGTCCGGCACGAAGCGCTCGAGCGCCGCCAAGGTTTCCAGCGGCTGCGTAACGGTGAGGACATTCATGCCGGCGTGGCCTAACACGGCGGCGTGGAAGTCCAGCAGGTCGCGGTCGTCGTCGACCAGCAGCACGCGGAAAGGCTCGGGCGGCATGCGTCCCGTCAGGTCATCCAGCAGGCGGCATAGCTGAGCGGCATCCACCGGCTTGGTCAGATAACGGCTGGCGCCAGCACGATAGGCGGCCAAGCGCGCGGCCAGATCGTCACGGACCGAAACGAACACTACGGGGATGCCAGCGTCCGGCCCCAGACCCAGAGCGGCCACCGTGACGGCACCGGCTGCGGCGCCTTCGGGAAACATCATGTCCATCACAACGGCGGCCGGCGCTTCGCCCGCCTTGGCACGGATGACCGCACTGAAATCGCCGAGAGTCGCGAAGTGGCGCACCCGGAAACCATGCTCCTGCAAGCACTGCAGCAGAACACCAGCCTGCTCCGGATCGTCCTCGACCAGGTGGATCAGCGGCGCATGCTCCGTCCGGGCAGCTGGCACATGCTGTGGCGACAGCGTGGGGGCGTTGCTCGACAGGCAGACACCCACACTCTGCTCGAGATCATCGAGGGCGCACGCCACGCTCTGCCAGCCCGCGCCGTCGGGCGCCCGGTGGCTTGCGAGCACCGCGGAGAGAACGCTTTCCAGCTTGCCCGCGACTGCGGATACCGCGACCAGGCCGAAAGTACCGGCCGTGCCGGTCAGGCCATGCACCAGGCGGTGCAACAGTTCCGCCTCATCCGGCTGCCAGGCCGCCGGGTCGAGGCGGCCGAAAGCCTCGCGAATCGCCGCGACCCGGTCGAGCAGTCGGCCTTGAAACTGGTCGCGCAAGGCAGCCAGCGTCGCGGCAATATTGTGCGTCATCGTGAGCCTATCTTGGCCGGGCACTGCCACGTAATGCCATATTGGCGGACACTGCACCTTTTCCAGCGCATGGCATGGACGTCGCCCGCAGTGCGGACGACAGGATCGAAACGGTAAGTTTTTCGCGGATCGAGTTTCAATATTATTCGATTATCTTAGAGCGCCAAACACCTTTTTCGCCAGATTGCCGGCGGCGCCCAGCGGGTTGCTGCGGATCGCCTTTTCCTCTTCGGCAATCATCAGATACAGGCCATCCAGCGCCTTCGCGGTGACGTAGTTTTCGAGATGGGTATCGGCTTCTTTCACCAACCCGTATTTCGCCCCCTTGCTGGCGAATTTTTCATACTGCTCGGCCAGCTTGACCTTGGCCATGGCCTTTTTGACGACCGGCAGGAACTGCTGGGTCAGTGGTTCCGCCGTCTTGCTGCGAAAATACTGCGTACCCGCATCGTCGCCACCCGACAGGATGGCCTTGGCATCCTCGACGCTCATTTGCTTCACCGCATTCACCAGCATGGACTTGGCTTGCGGTACGGCCGCCTCGGCGGCGCGGTTCATTGACGTTATCAGATCATCGGCCTGCTTGCCCATGCCGAACATGCGCAACACGCCCTCCACCTGCTGGATGCTGTCGGGCAGCGGGATTTTCACTTTCGGGTTGCCGAGAAAGCCATCGGTACGGCCCAGCAGGGAAACCGCCTTGACGGCACCTTGCGTCAGAGCCTCCTTCAGTCCGCCACTGGCATCCTGTCCCGAGAGATCGGCCAGCGAGAGCGCCTGGGCACCGGTGGCAATCGACAACCCGGCCAGCAGGCCGAGCAGGGCACGATAAAAAGCATGTGTTTTCATAAGGGTAGTTTAACCTCCATGACAAATTGGCAACCGGGGTGTCAAAATGCCCCCGGAGAAATCGCACCAAACAGTGCGACTTCTGCAGCCACCTTAAATGTTTTTGGGATTTTTTCCAATGGCCAAGGCAATTCGCATCATCATTCTGCTGCTGATCCTCGCCACGGTCGCCCAGGAAACCTGGCTCGCCCGCTCCCGCGCCACGGCGTGGCAAAACACCCTTTATGTCGGCATTTATCCGATCGCGGGCGATGCTTCCGCCAATACACAGCGCTACGTCGGCGCGCTGAATGCGGATTCATTTCGGGCCATCGACGCATTCTTCGAGGAAGAGGCCAAGCGCTATGGCTTGAGCGTGTGGCGCCCACTTTCAATAGCGGTGGCGCCACCCGTCGTCGCCATGCCACCCGCCGCCCCGCGTGACGCAATTTGTTTCAGTCGATTTCCTGGAGCCTGCAGATGCGCTGGTGGGCATGGCGAAATGACCGCATCGACGGCCCGAAGCCCACCGTGCGCCTCTTCGTGCTGTATCACGATCCGGAAGCTAATCCGCGCATTGCGCATTCGGTCGGCCTGGAGCGCGGATTGGTCGGCGTGATCAACGCATTCGCCAGCCCGGCAATGGCCGGATCGAACAACACGATCATCGCCCACGAACTGCTGCATACGCTTGGCGCCACCGACAAATACGACCCGGCCACCAACCTGCCGCGCTTTCCGGACGGCTATGCCGACCCGGAACAGCATCCGCGCTACCCGCAGGAATACGCCGAAATCATGGGCGGACGCATCCCGCTCACCACCTCGCAGGCCGAGACACCGCGCAGTCTGGCGCAGACGCTGATCGGCCAAGCAACCGCAAGAGAGATCAAATGGCTGCAGCCTTGAGGTAGGTGGAGCTGAAGAATTCGGGACAGTATCCTTGCACCTGGAAATCTACTGGAGAAGGATGCGCCTTCTGCCTCTGGTAAGTGCCAATCCCCCCAAACCTATCGCCACAAGCGCCAGGCTGACCGGCTCTGAAACAGAACCCCCGCCCTGGTCTGGAACATAGTTGAGATATAGGTAGTCGAAATCAGCCACGACCACGGGCGACGACCCACTATAACGCCATGTCTTGGTGACCAATCCGAGACCCGTCAGGGACGTGCCGTTGGCAAGAGTTGCGTATGGTGTCCAGGCGCCGCTCGCGCTCACCTTGTAACTGAAGTCGTACGAACTTGAACCGTCGAAGATAACCTGTAGCCAGAGATCGTCGCCTTGGCCGGTTACCGTCCACGGCGCCGTACCTGACCCTGTCGAGGTGCCGCTCCCGAGGTCGATCTTGACGTGTGTTTCGTTTGCAGCGAACACCCAGTCGTTGGCGCTGTTGCCGTCATTGGAAAAGAGATAGAGGCCGCTCATGAATGAAGAACTGGGGCCACCCGTGGCATACGCAGTTCCATCGACCGACATTTTTGTTTCAAGCGTGAACGCACTGCTATCGACGCTGCGATACATCCTGAGCGCATCTTGATTGACCCAGGACGCCAAATCATAGCCACCGTATGTCGAACCCAAGGTGCCGGGGGTCGTCATTGTCAAATTACCGGGAGCGGTGTTCAGCGAGATGCTTGGCAAGCCCGTAGGATTGATAACGGTGAAGTCAGCCAAGTTTTCGCCGATGCCAAAATCATAGTGCCATGTTGTTGCATGAACATTGGCCGAAAAACCAAGACACCCGATGGCACACAGAGCGGCAAATTCATATTTTTTCATGGCAATCTCCCTGATCAAAGATGCCAGACTCGGCTTGAGGTGCTTCTTCCAGAAAGCAGGGCGAAACATTGCGAGCCTGGATACCTTTGATCAGCAAAAGGTATGCCAAAAATAAAAGTCTGTTTATTTTCAATTGACTGTTCGTGGAGCACGCTTTTCACGCCAGCATTACCCATGTTTGATGTAAGGTAATCCGACACTTAAATACTCTGCTTGGCCAATTTGCTTCATACGGGCCGAAATGCCAGACATGCGGGCACGCCGTACCCATGCGGGGCATTTCATCCCGCCAGCACCGACTTTTCCCAGGCCTTACACCACCCCAGCCCCATGTGCCTGTTGGTCAGCGTGATAGCTTGACCTGACCAGGGGCGCGCAGGCGGCGTGGGAGAAGCCCATGGCATTGGCCTCGCGCTCGTACATGGAAAAAATGTCCGGATGTACGTAGCGCGTCACCGGCAGGTGGTGGCCGGAGGGGGCGAGATACTGGCCGATGGTGAGCATTTCGACGCCGTGGGCGGCGAGGTCGCGCATAACGGCGAGGAGTTCGTCGTCGGTTTCGCCGAGGCCGACCATCAGGCCGGACTTGGTGGGCAGGCCTGGCTGGCGCGCCTTGAAGTCCTGCAACAGTTTTAGCGAGTGCGTGTAGTCGGCACCGGGACGCGCCTGCTTGTAGAGGCGCGGCACGGTTTCGAGGTTGTGGTTCATCACATCGGGCGGCGTGGCGGCGAGGATGTCGAGCGCAACTTCGAGACGGCCGCGGAAATCCGGCACCAGAATTTCGACGACGGTGGCTGGCGACAGCATCCGTATCGCGCGAATGCAGTCGGCGAAGTGCTGGGCGCCACCATCGCGCAGGTCGTCGCGGTCGACGCTGGTGATCACCACGTATTTGAGCTGCATCGCGGCGATGGTCTGGGCGAGCTTTTCCGGCTCGGCGGGATCGGGCGGCAGCGGCACGCCGTGGCCGACGTCGCAGAACGGGCAGCGCCGCGTGCACAGGTCACCGAGGATCATGAAGGTGGCCGTGCCCTTGCCGAAGCATTCGCCGATATTGGGGCAGGTGGCTTCCTCGCAGACGGTGTGCAGCCCATGGTCGCGCAGGATGGCCTTGACCTCGCCGAAGCGCGCGGCCGAGTTGCCGGCTTTCACCCTGATCCAGTCGGGCTTTTTCAGCGCGACTCCGTTTGCATGGGGCACGATCTTGATGGGGATGCGTGCCGTCTTGGCCGCGCCCTTCTGTTTCTCGCTCATAGTTTCACTCTCAGTTGGTCAACCAGTTTAGCGCCAACTGTTTCACTGTCTGCAGTAGGGACAAATGCAGAGAGTTGCGTGACCGCCATGCCGGGGTAGCCACAGGGGTTGATGGCGGCAAACGGGCTCAGGTCCATGGCGACATTGAGTGCCAGGCCGTGATAGCAGCAGCCGTTTTTCACCTTGAGCCCGAGTGCGGCGATCTTCGCGCCGGCGACATAGACGCCCGGCGCGCCGGGGAGTCGCTCGCCATTCACGCCAAATTCAGCCAGCAGGTCGATGACGGCCTGCTCCATGCGATTGACCAGCCCCTTGATGCCAAGGCCGCGCGGCTTCAGGTCCAGCAACAGGTAGCAGACGAGTTGGCCGGGGCCGTGATAAGTGATCTGGCCGCCGCGGTCGATCTTGACCACGGGAATGCCGATGTCGGCGAGCAGGTGTTCCGGCTTGCCGGCGAGTCCCTGGGTGAACACCGGCGGATGTTCGCAAAGCCTGAGTTCGTCGGGCGTGTTGGAACCGCGCTGCGCGGTGAATTCCTGCATCGCGCGCCAGGTCGGTTCGTATTCGACCCGGCCCAGCGGTTTAAAAATCAGAGGACGATCTTGACCCACGGGTGACCGCTCAATTCGCGGTAGAGGGCATCGAGTTGCGGCTTCGAAGTGGCGCGGATGGTGCAGGTGAGCGACAGGTAATTGCCGGCTTTCGAGGGGCGCATCTCAACGCTGGCGGCTTCAAAGTCGGGGGCATGGCGCAGCACCACCTCGACAATCGCCTGAGCGAAGCCGTCACGTGTCGCGCCCATGACCTTGAGGGGAAAGTCGCAGGGGAATTCGAGCAGGGTTTCCACTTCAGCTGCCACGCATCACCCGCATCTCATCACATCGCGCTTGAAGTCCTGATACCAGCCGTACATCTGCTTGAAAATCGGCCCCGGCAATCCTGCCGCCGTCCCCATGTCACGCGGCGATCCGGCTAGCGCCGTACCGCCAGCGCCGACTTTCTGGCCATCCAGTTCGACGATGGCCAGCACTTCCTTGGTGGACGAGGTCAGCCAGAGTTCGTCGGCCGCCCGCACCTCGGCATCGGTGATGTCGCGCACCTCGGATGGCAGGCCATGGGCAGCAGCGAGTTCGAGCACGACGTCGTAGGTGATGCCGGTGAGCATCAGGTGGTTTTTCTGCGGCGCCAGCAGCACGCCATTCCTGACGACGAAAATGTTGGAGGCGGAACCCTCGGCAAGGATGCCGTCGCGGAGCAACAGCGTTTCGGCGCAGCCAGCATCAACGGCAATCTGCCGCAGCAGGCAGTTGGCCAGCAGCGAAGTGGACTTGATGTTGCAGCGCAGCCAGCGGAAGTCGGGGGCCGAAACGGCAGCGACGCCTTTTTCGCAGAGTTCTGCCGCTGGCGTGACCAGCGCTTCGACCAGACCGAACACCGTCGGCGTAACCGTGGCGGGAAAGGCGTGGTTGCGCACCGCCATCGGGCCGCGCGTGACCTGCAGATACACCGACTGGTCGTTCCATTCCGCCTCGGCGACCAGGCGTCCGACCAGCGCGCGCCAGGCATCCGGCGTCAGCGGGTTGGCCAAGCGGATCGCGTCGAGGCTTCTTTGCAGGCGCGCCAGATGTTCGTCCAGCCGGAACGGCCGGCGCGAATAAACGGGGATGACTTCATAGATGCCATCGCCGAACAGAAAACCACGATCCATCGGTGAAACGCGCGCCTCGGCCAGGGGCAGGAATTCGCCGTTAAGATAAGCGGTCGTCATTTATCCGGGAATCCTCTTGACGTGAAAAACGCAGCGTTTGCGCCGGGCCGCCCCAAGCAAACGCGGCACGCGGCGCCAGCCGCAACCCGCACTAGCGCTGGAAAGAGCGCCCCGTGAAAGACGAGCGCCAGCGAGCCGTTTGGAACCCCCCGCGAGGGGGGCGAAGGGGGGCGGGCGTCTTTCATGATCGGGGGCGTAGCCTGCGCATCATGAAAGTTACGCCACGCTGAGCTGCTTGTGAAAGATCATTGCAGCCAAAGCTTGATACTGTCCCAGGCGCGGCCAAGCGGGCCGGCCACCGGCGCATCAGTGAGTGCCACCAGCGGATATTCTCCATAGGGCTTGCCGTCCAGCAACAAATTCAGTTTGGCGACGTTTTCGCCCTGGCGCACCGGCGCGATGAGCGGCTGGCGGCTGGTGACCTCCACCTTGAGGCGACCACTCGCGGATGCCCCCGGCGGCAAAGAAATTACAAAATCCTCGGCAAAACCGGCCCCGACCGTCGCGAGCTTACTTTTGTAAACCTTGAGCTGCGAGAGCGCCTGCCCCTTGTCGTAGAGCTTGACGGCATCGAAGGCGCGATAGCCGTAATGCAGCAGCGCCAGCGTTTCCTGCACCCGCGCATTGTCCGAGGCGGTGCCGACCACCACGGCCGTCAGGCGGCGCACGCCGTCGTTGCGCGAGGCAATCAGGCAGTAGCCCGCCGACTCGGTATGCCCCGTCTTCACGCCGTCGATTGCCTTGTCGAGCCACAGCAGCCGATTGCGGTTGGGTTGTTTGATCTTGTTGTAGGTGTAGTCCTTGACGGCATTGAGCGGATAGTCGGCGGGGAAATCCCGGATCAGCGCACTGGTCAGGCGGGCCAGGTCTTCCACCGTCGTCGTGTGGGCGGGATCGGGCAGGCCGGTGGCATTGACATAGTTGGTGTTGGTCATGCCGAGGCGGCGCGCCTCGGCATTCATCATGCCGGCGAAGGCCTCTTCGGTGCCCGCCACCGCTTCGGCGAGGGCAATACTGGCGTCGTTGCCGGACTGGATGACCATGCCATGCAGAAGTTCATCGACGGTCACCGGCCGGTTGGGCTCGATGAACATGCGCGAACCGATCGCCTTCCAGGCCTTGGTGGAAACCGGCACGACCTGATCGCGCTTGAGCTTGCCATCGCGCAGGGCGGCATGCACGAGATAGGACGTCATGATCTTGGTCAGCGACGCCGGCTCGACCTTCTGGCCGGGATTCTGCGCCGCGAGGACCTGGCCGCTGCCATGATCGATCAACAGCCAGGCGCGCGCCGCCAGCACCGGGGGCGGCTCGCTGGCATGGGCGGAAAGGGTGAACAGGCTCAGCAGGACTAACAGGAAGCTCAAAAAAGGCATGTGGAATGGTCGCGTAAAGAGGCAAGGGGGATGGAACGAATTATAACGTGCCGAAAAAATGGCTTACTTGACCAGCACGCTCGGCAGATCGAAGCTCGACTGCAGTTGCTCGGCGATACGCCGGGCTTCGCCAATATCCGGCCAGGGGCCCAGTTGCAGTCGATACAGATTGCTAGCGCTGCGGATCAGCAGCCGGTCGCCCAATTCACCCAGGGTGAGGGCCAGCCGCGCCCGCAGCGATTCGGCATTGTCGCGGTTGCCGAAGGCACCCAGTTGCAGATAGTGCCCGCTGCGCTCCTCGATATCCCGCAGCACATTGGGCTTGTCCGCGGCAGGTGGCGCTTCAGCCAGCGCGATACGGAATGGCTCGGCAACCGGCGACGGGGGGGAGAAAGTATCAGCCGAAAGCTTTTCGACGATCACCGTGCCGCTGCCGTTGCCGATCAGATCAAGCTTCCAGGCGGCGGTGTAAGAAAGATCGATGACGCGATTATGGAGGAACGGGCCGCGGTCATTGACGCGCACCACCACCGCCTTGCCGGTTTCCGGCCGGGTCACCCTGACATAGGAGGGAATCGGCAGCGTCGGGTGGGCAGCCGTCATGCCGAACATGTCGTAGGGTTCGCCGCTCGAGGTTTTCCGGCCGTGGAATTGGCGGCCGTACCAGCTGGCAATGCCCTGCTGTCGAAACGGCGCATGCGACTGCAGCGGCACGTAGTCGCGGCCAAGCACCGAATAGGGACGATTGGCGAAACGATGCATGGACTCCACGCGCGGCACAGCGTCGGGCACGCTGGCCAGATCGACCGGGATGTCGGCGGCGGGACCATCGTCCTGATAGAAGCCGCCACCACGCTTGAGCGTGTAGCCCGGCGGCTTGGCCGGTAAAGTCGGCGCTGGCGGGACGGCGGCGGGAGTTGCGCCAGTGCCTTCGCCGCCGGGTTTGGCCGGTTGGCCGCCGCAAGCGGCAAGAAAACCCAGGGCGAGAAGAGCAAAAAATGTTTTCATTTCTGGACAAGCATCCGGTTCTTGTGGATCGACATCAATATGCCGACCCCGAGCATGAGCGTCACCAACGCGGTGCCGCCATAACTGACGAAGGGCAGCGGTACGCCCACCACCGGCAAAATGCCGGAAACCATGCCGACGTTGACGAAGGCATAGGTGAAAAAGATCAGTGTAATGGCGCCAGCCACCAGCCGCGCAAAGAGGTTCGCGGCCTTGACTGCGATCTGCAGGCCGCGGCCGATCAGCAGGGCATACAGCACCAGCAGCACGAGATTGCCGATCAAACCGAGTTCCTCGGCATACACGGCAAAGATGAAATCGGTGTGGCGCTCGGGGATGAATTCAAGTTGTGCCTGCGTACCCTGCCCCCAGCCCTTGCCGAGAATGCCGCCGGAACCGATGGCGATGGTCGACTGGATGATGTGGAAGCCCTTGCCGAGTGGATCTTTCTCGGGGTCGAGCAACATCAGGATGCGCTGCCGCTGATAGTCGTGCAGCATGGTCCAGGCAAAGGGTGCGGCCGCCGCCGCCGCCGCACCCAGGCCAATGATCACCTTCCACGGCAGGCCGGCCAGGAAAATCACGAAGAAACCGGCGGCAAAGACCAGGATCGAGGTGCCCAGGTCGGGCTGCCTGATGATCAGCGCCACGGGAATCAGCAGGATTACCGTGGCAACGGCGTAATCCTTGAGCCGCAACATGGCTTCGTGTTTCTGGAAGTACCAGGCAAGCATCAGCGGCATGGCTATCTTCATGAGTTCAGATGGTTGAATGCGGATGAAGCCTAGGTTCAACCAACGGCGCGCACCCTTCGAGACATCGCCGAACAGTGCCACGGCCACCAGCAACAATACGCCGAACACATACAGTGCCGGCGCCAGCGACATCAGCCGCTGCGGCGGGATCTGGGCGACTACGCGCATCACGGTCAGCGCCACCACGATGTGCGCCAGATGCGTCATCATGCGGCCCGGCGCAGCACTGGCCATGGCAATCAGGGCAACCAGCAGCAACAGTCCGGTAAAGCCCATCAGCGGGCCGTCGATGGGCGCGACGAGTTTTTGCCAGAGTTCGCGAATCACTGTTGGCCCACCCCTCCCAGCCTCCCCGCGCGGGGAGGTGACTGTGGTTCGCTTTGCTCGATTATTACGGGGAGCGCTATTGTAGCTATGGTGCGGATTGCGGCTGGCGCCGCGTGCCGTCTCGCCTTGGGGCGGCCCGGCGGCGAGACTACTGGCTTGCCCCTTTCCCCTTGGCAGGGGAGGCACCGGGGGAGCGGCAGCAAGACTGCCGCTGTGCGGACATTATTCATCGGCCTCCTTCGCTGCTTCGTCGGCCGGTGCAGCGCCCTTGGGCAGCTTGCCAAGCAGGTAATAGTCGAAGACCTGCCGGGCGATCGGCGCGGCGGCCTGCGAACCGAAGCCGCCGTTCTCGACCAGCACCGCCACCGCGATCGCCGGCTTGTCGGCTGGTGCATAGGCGATGTACAGGGAATGGTCGCGCAGTTCCTCCTTCGTCCCCTGACGCTTGTACTCGGCGCCTTTGAGCGAATACACCTGCGAGGTGCCGGTCTTGCCGGCGGAAACATAACCGGCGCCGGCAAAGGCGCGCGTCCCGGTGCCCTCGATGTTGACCCCGACCAGAGCACGCTTGATCACATCGATGTTGGCCTGCTTCCAGCCCAGCGCTTTCAGGGGCTGTGGCTCGATCGGCGTCTGCTTGCCGGTACGCGTGTCGGTGATGTGCTTGACGAGGTGCGGGCGAAACATCACGCCGTCGTTGGCGACCGTAGCGATGGCCTGGGCCAGCTGGATCGGCGTGTAGGCGTTGTAGCCCTGGCCGATGCCGACGGAAATGGTCTCGCCGGCAAACCACTTCTGCTGCTCCACTTTCTTGAAACGCTTTTTCTTCCAGGCCTGGGAGGGCAGCACGCCTTCCGATTCACCCTCGATATCCACGCCGGTGCGGCTGCCGAGGCCAATGCTGCCCATGAAGGCGGCGATGTTGTCGATGCCCATGTCATTGGCGAGGTGATAGTAGTAAGTGTTGCACGACTGCACAATGGATTTATACATGTCGACGGTGCCATGGCCGCCCTTCTTGTCGTCGCGAAACGTGTGGCTGCCGAAATTGAAATAGCCGGGATCGAAGATGGCCTGCTCGGGTCGCCGCTTGCCGAGTTCCAGCGCCGCCAGCGCCATGAACGGCTTGAAGGTCGAACCGGGCGGATAGGCGCCGTTCAACGCACGGTTGACCATCGGCTTCTCGGGTGAATTATTCAACTCGCCCCAATCCGCCACATTGATGCCATCGACGAACAGATTAGGGTCGTAGTTCGGCATCGACACTAGCGCCAGAATTCCGCCGGTAGTCGGCTCGATTGCCACCAGCGCACCCCGGCGATCGCCAAACGCCTCCTCGGCAATCTCCTGCAATTTCACATCGAGGGTCAGTGTCAGGTTGTTCCCGGGAACCGGCGCGGTGCGTGCCATGGTGCGTACCGGTCGGCCGGCCGCATCGACCTCGACCTTTTCGAAGCCGGTGATGCCATGCAGCTCGAATTCGTAGTGCTGTTCCAGGCCGCTCTTGCCGAAATGGTCGGTGCCACGATAGTTCGCTTCGGCTTCCTGCGCTTCAATGCGCCCCAGATCGCGCTCGGTGACACGGCCGAGGTACCCGGTCACGTGCGAGGCAAAGGCGCCGCGCGGATACTCCCGGAACAGGCGGGCCTTGATATCCACCCCGGTAAAACGGAAACGCCGCGCAATGAACTTTGCTACCTCGGCATCGGAAAGGCGGGTACGAATCGGCAGCGATTCGAAGCGCTTGTTTTCCTCCATCAGCTTCTTGAAGCGCCGCCGATCCTTGGGCTGAATGTCGATGAACTCGGCCAACCCGTCAATGGTGGTTTCCAGGTCGGGCACCTGGCTCGGCGTAATTTCCAGGGTGTAGGCAGAGTAATTGCGCGCCAACACCTCGCCCTGGCGATCGACTATCAGTCCGCGAATCGGCGTGATCGGTACCAGGGAAATACGATTGTCTTCGGCGCGCGTCTGATAGTAGTCGTGCTGAATCACCTGCAACCAGACCAGGCGCCCGAACAACAGCACAAAGCAAGACAGGACAATGGCGCCGGCTACCGCAACGCGGCGGTTGAACTGCTCCAGATGCTCCTGAGGGTTCTTAAATTCCATGAGCAATCAGTGCAGTGCCACTGAAGTTAACTGGCCTAGCCTTGCCGCCGGGCCGCCCTTCTCCCGCAAGCGGGTGAAGGGCCTTTTGGTGGCGCCCCCTCTCCCCCTGCCCCTCTCCCGCAAGGGGCGAGGGGAGAAAGGCAGCAGTCTCACCGCCGGGCCGCCCCAAGGCGAGACGGCACGCGGCGCCAGCCGCAATCCGCTCTTCAGCACGAACGGGAACTCCCCGTAACAAACGAGCAACGCGAGCCACAATCACCTCCCCGCGCGGGGAGGCCGGGAGGGGCGGGCTAATACTCGGGCTCATATAGGCCGATTGTCATCGTGCTCCGCCGCCCGATACTGCGGCAGGAGCAGTACATAGTTGAGCGGATGCCAGAGCAAAACCGCGACGAAACTCGACAGGAAATACAGAACACCCGGAAATTCCGCGCCGACGACGAGACGGATCAACAGCATCACCAGTTGGGCACCCAGCAGCAATGGCAGTACGTGCAGCGCCTGCTGGGCAACCGGGAACCACAGAATGCGCCGGGAAAGAGCCCCGGTGGCGAAGGCGAGCAGCACATAGGCCAGCGCATGCTGGCCCATGACACTGCCGTTGGCGACATCGATCACCAGGCCAAAAAAGAAACCTGCCCCCATGCCAACCTTCAGCGGCTGATGAATGCACCAGAAAACCAAGGCCAGCGCCAACCAGTCGGGGATGCCGGGCAAGCGCCCGAACGGGATCAGGTTCAATACCAGCGCCGCACAGAGCGACAGGTAGATGAACCAGCTGCGGGCCGGCAGCAGGATGCGGCGGGAGGAATGGGTCGGCTGAATCATTTCGTTGCTTTACGGCCCCTGGCCGGCTTTTTGCCCGGCTCTTTGGGTTCTTCCGGCAATTCCGGCGCAATGCGCTTGCCGAGCACCAGTACCTGGCCATGGCGCTCGACACCGGCCAGCGGTTCGCACTCGATGCGGGCGAATGAAAACGAACTGTTGCGATCGATGCTGATCACTTTTGCCACCGGCAAGCCTGGCAGATAGATACCATCCAGGCCGGAAGTCACCAGCGTGTCGCCCGGCAGCACGTCGGCATTGGCCGGCAGGAATTTCAATTCCATGGCGCCGCTGCCGGCACCGGCCACCACGGCACGCAATCCATTGCGCGCTACCTGCACGGGAATCAGCTGATTCTTGTCGGTCAACAGGGTAACCTCACTGGTCAGCGGAAAAGCGCGCGTAATTTGGCCAACCACACCGAGTTCGTCAATGACCGCCTGGCCGTTTTCGAGGCCGTGCGTCAGGCCATGGTCAATGATGATGCGGCGGGAAAACGGGTCGCGCGCCGCATAAAGTATTTCTGCGGCGCGGGCCGGAGCATCCAGCCTTTCCTGCATGATGAGCAGGGCGCGCAGGCGCCGGTTTTCGTCTTCGAGGTGCGTTTGCCGCAGCAGCAGATTGGCCTGCGCCAGCTGGCGCTTGCGCAGTTCGGCATTTTCCAGCTGCAAACTGGAGAGGTTGGAAAAATAGTTGCCGGCCTCGCCCGCACCCTCAACCGGCAAGAGGACGGCCTTTTGCAGTGGCCAAAGCACAGTCGCCACCGCCATGCGCGCCACTTCGAGGGTCCGGAAACGCAGATCGGCCACCAGCAGCAACAGGGCCAGGGTGACGAAGAAGGCCAGGCGGGCGAGCGGTGCCGGGCCTCGCTTGAAGAATGGTGGCGGCGCGTGGCCGGCGACGGACATCAAGGCTGTATTTTCCCCCCGGGGGAATAGGGCTGCGTCGCAAAAAGTACGCCAATGCGTACACCACCGCGCAGACTACCGGGAGCGGACTTATTCGTTGGCGAAAATACTACCGAGTTTGTCCATCTTTTCAAGCGCGAGACCGGAACCGCGCACCACACAGGTGAGCGGTTCTTCGGCAACGATCACCGGCAGCCCGGTTTCCTCCATCAGCAGGCGATCGATGTCGCGCAGCAGCGCACCGCCCCCAGTCAGCACCATGCCTTTTTCGGCAATGTCGGCACCCAGTTCTGGCGGCGTGTGTTCGAGGGCGACCTTCACCGCGCCGACGATCTGGTTGAGCGGATCAGAGAGCGCTTCGAGAATCTCGTTGGAAGAAATGGTGAAGCTACGTGGAATACCTTCGGCCAGGTTGCGGCCCTTGACTTCCATCTCCTTGACCTCGGAACCGGGAAAGGCCGAGCCGATATTCTTTTTGATCGCCTCGGCCGTGGCCTCGCCGATCAGCATGCCGTAGTTGCGGCGAATATAGTTGATGATGGCGTCGTCGAATTTGTCGCCGCCGACGCGCACCGAACCGGCATACACCATGCCGCCCAGCGAAATCACGCCAACCTCGGTCGTGCCGCCGCCGATGTCGACCACCATCGAACCGGTGGCATCCGACACCGGCAGACCGGCACCAATCGCGGCAGCCATCGGTTCCTCGATCAGATAGACCTGCGAGGCGCCAGCGCCCATGGCCGATTCGCGAATGGCGCGGCGCTCGACCTGGGTTGATCCGCAGGGCACGCAGATGATGATGCGCGGACTGGGCGAGAGCAGGCGCGACTCATGCACCCTCTTGATGAACTGCTTCAACATCTGCTCGGTGACGGTGAAGTCGGCGATCACGCCATCCCGCATCGGCCGGATGGCGGTGATATTGCCGGGCGTCTTGCCAAGCATCTGCTTGGCGGCGGCACCGACGGCCTGGATGGTCTTCTTGGCGTTGGGCCCGCCTTCGGTGCGAATGGCAACCACGGAAGGCTCATCCAGCACAATGCCCTTGCCACGCACGTAGATCAGCGTGTTGGCGGTGCCGAGGTCGATGGCCAGATCGTTGGAAAAATAGGAGCGGAAGAAGGAGAACATCGGTGTCCTGTAAAAGAATGCTGGGGTGGCATCAGGTGCAACTAACGCGGTGCCACCGTAAAAGGTCGCCTATGATACCCTAACGCGCTTCGCGAATTAAGCGCCCGCTTTGCCCAATCTGCCCAGTCATTTCAAATAAATCATGTCCTTGAGCCTGGACGACGTCAGCCGCATTGCCCGCCTGGCGCGCATCGAAATTTCCCCCGCCGAAGCCACCCGCACCCGCGACCAGCTCAACGGGATTCTTGCCTTCGTCGAGCAACTGCAGGCCGTCGATACCGCTGGCATCGAACCGATGGCCCATGCCGTCGACGTGGTCCAGCGGCTGCGCCCCGATACTGTTACCGAGCCCGACCGCCGTGACGACTTTCAGGCCATCGCGCCCGAGACCGAGGCCGGCCTGTACCTCGTTCCCAGGGTAATCGAGTGATGAATAGCCCCCCACGCTCGCAAAAAACCCGCTCGCTGCCCCCCACAGGGGGGCGCATGATGCCTTGGGGCGGCCCGGCGGCATCATGATCGAAGCCAGCCTCAAACAACTTTCCGCCGCACTGGCGCAGAAAAAGATCTCCAGCGTCGAGCTAACGACGCTGTTCCTCGATCGCATCGAACAATACAACCCGACCCTGAATGCCTTCATCACGCTCGACCGCGAGCGGACACTGGCCGCTGCACGCGCCGCCGATGCGCAGCTGGCAAAAGTCGGCGCTGGCGGGACGGCGGCCGCTGGCCAAGCGGCGCCGCTTTTAGGCATCCCGCTGGCACACAAGGACATTTTCTGCACGGCGGGCTGGCGCACCACCTGCGGCTCGAAGATGCTGGCCAATTTCGTGTCGCCCTACGATGCCCACGTCGTCGAACGCTTCAGCAACGCCGGGATGGTGTTGCTCGGCAAGTGCAACATGGACGAGTTCGCCATGGGCTCATCCAACGAGACCTCCCATTTCGGTCCGGTGAAAAATCCCTGGGATCTCACCTGCGTCCCGGGCGGCTCCTCGGGCGGTTCGGCGACCGCCGTGGCGGCGCGCCTGACCCCGGCGGCCACCGGCACCGACACCGGCGGCTCGATCCGCCAGCCGGCAGCGTTGTGCGGACTGACCGGCCTCAAGCCGACCTATGGCGTGGTGTCGCGTTACGGCATGATCGCCTTTGCCTCGTCGCTCGACCAGGGCGGGCCGATGGCCAAATCGGCCGAGGACTGCGCCCTGCTGCTGAATGCCATGGCCGGTTTCGATCCGCGCGATTCAACTTCGCTGGAACGCCCGGCCGAGGACTACAGCCGCGACCTCGAAAAGCCCCTGGCCGGCCTGAAGATCGGCCTGCCGCGCGAATTTTTCGCTGAGGGCATGGACGCCGGCGTGCGTGCCGCCGTCGAGGCCGCCGTCGCCGAATACCGCAAGCTCGGCGCGACCACCGTCGAAGTCGGCCTGCCCAATTCGAATCTGTCGGTACCGGCCTACTATGTTATCGCGCCGGCCGAGGCGAGTTCCAACCTGTCGCGCTTCGACGGCGTGCGCTACGGCCATCGCGCGCCGGACTATGCCGACCTCAACGACATGTATGCCAAGAGCCGCGCGCAAGGCTTCGGCGCAGAAGTGAAGCGCCGCATCCTGATCGGCACCTATGTGCTGTCGCATGGCTATTACGACGCCTACTACCTCAAGGCGCAGAAAATCCGCCGTCTCATCGCCGCCGACTTTGCCGCCGCCTTCAAGGAATGCGACGTCATTCTGGGACCGACGACGCCCTCGCCCGCCTTCAAGTTCGGCGCGAAAGCCGCCGACCCGGTGCAGATGTACCTCTCGGACATCTACACCATTGCCGTCAATCTCGCCGGCCTGCCCGGCATGTCGATTCCCTGCGGCTTCGACAACGGGCTGCCGGTTGGCCTGCAGATCGTTGGCCCGTGGTTCGGCGAAGCGAAAATGCTCAACGTCGCCCATCAGTACCAGCTGCTGACCGACTGGCACCGCCGCATGCCAAGCGGCCTCGGTACATGATGAAAGCACCGGTAGTCTGGGTGGCTCTGCTGCTGACCCTGCTGGGCGGCTGCGCCACGCCCCTACCCACCCCGGCACCGCCACCGACACCGGCACCATCCCCGGCTCCCGGCCCGGCCCCGCTGTCAGCATCACAAACACCCGCTCTGAAAAAAGAGACCCTCGCCTACCTGGCCAAACGCAAACTCGCGCCAATTACGGGAAAGGCCCTGAATGCCAGCGCCAACTGCAGCTTCCGCGACGAGAACGGTTATCGCGGTCAGCTCGAATTGAGCGTCAAAAATGCGGCGGTCGAACAACTCGATGCCCGCGTCGATGTGCCAAAGCATGGCAGCTGCCTGTTCCGGCTGGCGGATTTCCAGCAGACCGACAGCCTGCCGATCGTGGTGCTGGCCGCACGGCAGGGCAACTGCAAGGTCAGCCTGTGGGAACAGGGCAACCAGGTCACGGTGGCCTTCCGCGACTGCCGCGCCGCATGCAGCGGCAATTCGGTCGATTATCTCTGGCCCATTCTGGTCGACAACCAGCAGGGCAGTTGTTCATGAAGGGCCGCATATGAGTTGGGAAGTCGTTATCGGGCTGGAAACCCATGCCCAGTTACAGACCCGATCGAAGATTTTTTCCGGTGCGGCCATCGCCTTTGGCGCAGCGCCCAACCGGCAGGCCTGCGCGGTGGACATTGCCCTGCCCGGCGTGCTGCCGGTGCTCAACCGCGAGGCGGTCGTTTGCGCCATCAAATTCGGCCTGGCCGTCGGTGCCAACATTGCGCCGCGCTCGATCTTTGCGCGCAAGAATTACTTCTACCCCGATCTGCCGAAGGGCTACCAGATCAGCCAGTTCGAGACCCCCGTGGTTTCTGGCGGTGGCCTGACGATCCGCGTCGGCGACGCTGAGAAGTTCGTCCACCTGACCCGCGCCCACCTCGAAGAGGACGCCGGCAAGTCGCTGCATGAGGATTTTCATGGCAAGACCGGCATCGACCTCAATCGTGCCGGCACGCCCCTGCTGGAAATCGTTACCGAGCCCGACATGTGCTCCAGTGCCGAAGCGGTGGCTTACGCCAAGGCGCTCCATGCGCTGGTGACCTGGATCGGCATCTGCGACGGCAACATGCAGGAAGGCAGTTTCCGCTGCGACGCCAACGTCTCGGTGCGCCGCCCCGGTGCGCCGCTCGGCACGCGCCGCGAGGTCAAGAACCTCAACTCCTTCCGCTTTCTGCAACAGGCCATCGACTACGAAATCCAGTGGCAGATCAACGAGATCGAGGAGGGCCGCAAGATCCATCAGGCCACCGTGCTGTTCGATCCCGACACGGGTGAGACCCGCACCATGCGCAGCAAGGAAGACGCCCACGACTACCGCTATTTCCCCGATCCCGATCTGTTGCCCCTGGAAATCACTGCGGCATGGATTGATGAGGTCAGGAGCGGTCTGCCGGAACTGCCGCAAGCCATGCAGCAGCGCCTGGCAAGCGATTACGCCCTATCCCCCTACGACGCCGCAACATTGACGGCCACGCGCGAGATTGCCGGATATTTCGAAGCGGTGGTTGCGACGGCAGGCGCCACCAATGCCAAGCTCTGCGCCAACTGGGTCATGGGCGAACTGGTGGCGCGCCTCAACCGCGACGAACTGGAGTTCAGCGCCAGCCCGGTGTCGGCGGCCCGCCTTGCCGGCATGATCCTGCGCATTGCCGATGGCACGCTCTCCTCAAAACTTGCCAAGGAAGTTTTCGAGGCGCTGTGGACCGATACGGCAACCAGTGCCGACAGCGTCATCGAAGCGCGCGGCCTCCGGCAGGTGAGCGATGCTGCCGCCATCGAGCCCATCATCGACGCAGTGCTCGCCGCCAATGCCAAATCCGTCGAAGAATTCCGTGCCGGCAAGGACAAGGCCTTCAATGCGCTGGTCGGCCAGGTGATGAAAGCGAGCAAAGGCAAAGCCAACCCGCAGCAGGTTCACGATTTGCTGCGGAAAAAGCTAAGGTAAATCCCGCCCCCTCCCAACCTCCCCCTCGCGGGGGAGGTGACTGTTGTTCGCTGTGCTCATTTATCACGGGGAGCCTCCGTTCATGCATGGGAGCGGATTGCGGCTTTGCCGCGTGCCGCCTTGCCTTGGGGCGGCCCGGCGGCAAGGCTGCAGTGGGGTAGTGGTTTTAAAAGTCGGCGTGACCGAAGGGAATCCCTGTGGGACTGGCGGGATGGAATGCCCCGCATGGGGTACGGCGCACGCCTGGATTATTGCTGGATGGTGCCGCCACCCTTGGTAATCTGCCGAAATCTCGCCTTGTCTGCGGCGAAGCGCGCCTTGATAGCGGATGAATTGGCGTCTTTCTCCCGCAAGGCCTTTTGCTGTGTCGCAATCTCGCTTTCGTTGTCCCTGATTTGCGCCTGCAACTGCAGCGGCAGCGGCTTCTTCTGGTAAAACTCTTTGTCCAGTTCCAATTTTTTCTGCCGCTTCATGGCGGTCTCAAGCCGTGCGCTGGCCTGAGTCGAGTTTTTCTCGATTTCAGCAAGCGCACGGTCGCGCGCCAGGTCAATTTCCTTTTCGCTCGTGTAGCTGCCCATCAGGGCGTGGTCACGGCGCGCCTGTTCGTCGGCCCGCCTCTCTTCTTCAGCCTTGCGCGCTTCCGCAGCCTCACGGGCAGCTCGCTGCTCGGGTGTCGGGGGCGCCTCGACCTCATGTGCCACTCCTTTTTTGAACACCGTTTTTGGCTTGTTGAGGCATTGCGGCGGCGGCGGGTCACCGCAAACGCGGTGGTTGTTGACGTCGCAGCAGGTAATGAGCGCGGCAGCCGGAATGCCTGGGCCAAAGCCCAGGAGCAGGATGGCAGCAATGCGAATGAAGGGTGGCTTAGGCAACGCCGTAGGTCTCCCGATAGCGGCTCACGGCGACCAGATTCTGTTCAAGCGCTGGCTGGTCGGCCAGATAATCAATCAGATCGGTAAGCCGCGCGACGGCGACCACTGGTATCTGCAGATTCTGCTCCACTTCCTGCACGGCAGAAAGCGTTCCCGTACCGCGCTCCTGGCGGTCGATGGCGATGATTACGCCGGCGGGTGTGCCTCCCCAGGCCCGAATGATCTCCACCGACTCGCGTACCGAGGTGCCCGCTGAGATGACGTCATCGACGATCAACACGCGGCCGGCAAGCGGCGCGCCGATCAGTGAGCCACCTTCGCCGTGATCCTTGGCCTCTTTGCGGTTATAAGCGAAGGGGAAATTGCGCCCGCCGTCCTGCCTTGTCGCCAGCGCCATGGCGGTTGCGGCCACCAATGGAATCCCCTTGTAGGCGGGGCCGAACAGCATGTCAAACTCGATGTCGGCGGCAAGGATTGTCTGAGCATAGAAGTCGGCCAGCCGCCCAAGCGCGGCCCCGTCGTTGAACAGGCCGGCGTTGAAAAAATACGGGGACAAACGGCCCGCCTTGGTCTTGAATTCGCCAAAACGCAGCACGCCCCGGTCGCAGGCGAAGGCGATGAACTCCCGGCTAAAATCGGCTTTGCTCATAATGAGAACAATTCTACATGCTCAGAATCATCACGTTGAATTTGAATGGCATCCGTTCCGCCGTCAGGAAAGGCTGGCTCGACTGGCTCGCCGCACAGAATGCGGACATTGTCTGCGTTCAGGAGATCAGGGCCCATCCCGCCGACCTGACAGATGAAATGCGCAACATCGCCGGGCTGACCGGCTATTTTCATTTTGCTGAAAAAAAAGGCTACAGTGGAGTTGCCCTTTATGCGAAGAACGTGCCGGAACGTGTAATCGAGGGAATTGGCATTAGCGAGTTCGATGCGGAGGGTCGCTTTCTGCGCGCCGATTGGCCGGGGTTATCAGTAATCTCTCTCTATCTGCCGTCCGGCTCGTCTTCGCCAGAACGCCAGGCTGCCAAGTTCCGCTTTATGGAAGTTTTTTACCCCCACATGGCAGCACTTCGTGGCGAAGTGACGGACTCCGCCAGGGAAATCGTGCTCTGCGGGGACTGGAACATCGCCCCGACCGAAAAGGACCTGAAAAACTGGAAGGCCAACCAGAAAAATTCCGGTTTTTTGCCCGAGGAACGCGCCTGGATAGGTCGTCTGAAAGAGGAACAGGGATGGATAGACACATACCGCCATCTTCACCCGGATACCGAAGCGGATGCCTACACCTGGTGGTCGAATCGTGGCCAGGCCTGGGCAAATAACGTCGGCTGGCGCATCGATTATCAGATCGCATCCCCCGGACTGGCTGCACATTCGAGTGCGGCGCGGGTATTCAAAGACGCGCGCTTTTCCGATCATGCACCGCTGATAGTCGATTATGCATGGCCTTAGTCACTTATGATTTATTGCCTGCTCACCTTCCGGAAACCCTGCTAATCTTCGGGGTGTGGAATAACCCCGCGTCGATTTGACGATTCATTGAAGGAGCTGAAAATGACCGAAACAGCCGATGTCAGCAAAGAAAAGCTGATCGCCGATTTTAAGGTGGTAGTCGCTGATGCCGAAGAATTGCTGCGTGCCACCGCCAGTCAGGCGGGGGATAAGGCCGCCGATCTGCGCGCCAAGGTACAAAGCCGTCTGGCCGACGCAAAGGTCAAGCTCGCGGACGCCGAAGCTGTAATGATTGACCGTGCCAAGCAAGTTGGCCGCGCCGCTGACGACTATGTGCATGACAATCCATGGCGCTCCGTCGGTGTTGCCGCCGGGATCGGCTTCGTCATCGGGCTGCTGATCGGCCGGCGTTGAGCAGTCGCCCGGACCACTCTCCCGGGCGACGACGCATCGATTGCCATGCCTGTCCTTAAATGAGCGGCGCACCTGAAGGTCTGCTGGCCTCCTTGCGGGGTTTTGCGACGACGGCGGTCTGTCTGTTGCGTACGCGCCTTGAGTTACTCAGACTTGAGGCGCACGAGGAGGTCAGGCGCATTTCGGGCCTGTATCTATGGGGCTTTGGTGCCGTACTGTGTGCGGTGATCGGTGTGGTGTTTTTTGCCATTTTTGTCACTGTGCTGTTTTGGGACAGTTATCGGCTGCTGGTTCTCGGGATTTTTTCGGTACTGTTTCTCAGCGCGGCAGGTGTGGCAGTTTTCATGGCTCTGCGCTTGTCACGGCAGGGTTCGCGGATGTTTGCCGCCAGCTTGGCCGAGTTGCAGCGTGACGAAGCGGCCTTGACCCCGCCCCGGCAGCAGGACGTCGCGCCGTGAATGCAATCGAGCTGGCGCTGAAGAAACAGCGGCTGGAACTTGATGCGACTGCCCAACGTGAAGCACTGGCACAGCACGCTGCCGGTCTGACCCCCCTGTTCGATGTGGCAGACCAGGTCAATTCAGGGGTGCGCTGGGTGGGGCGTCATCCGGAAGTGGTGGCGGGTATCTTGGCGCTGCTGCTGGCGGCACGGCCCGGTGTAAGACGTTTCGCCTGGCGTTGGGGGCGGCGCAGTTTCGTTGCCTGGCGTTTGTGGCGGAATGGCGATCGCTGGCTCAATCAGCCCAGTCGCCCCTAATGGCCATGAATAGCCGTGAGGCCGTACGGGAAACCTCCCGGCAACAACTCTTGGCTGCCACAAGGCGCGCGGCATCACCTTTGCTTGTGCGGCGCATGGTTGAGGCACAGAACCGCGAGCGCCTGCAAATCACGGCCGAACTCGCCAAGGTCAAGGGACTGATGCCGCTCTTGATGAAGCGCCGCAACGGCACTCGCTGGTCGCCAGGCGAGCGCAATGAGTTACTGCAACAACTGCAGGCTTTGGCGCATTTGTCACCTTATCTGATCGTTTTGGCACTGCCGGGCTCCTTTCTGGCGCTGCCGGTACTGGCCTGGTGGCTTGACCGGCGCCGTCAGCATCGTGATGATTCAGGCATCCCTGGAGCTGGATAACGCGCAGCCCTGGACAAGGGCGCTATTCGATTTTGTGCAGTGCAATTAGATTATTCTGATTTTCTCATTGCCTGCCACTCAAGTAGTATGTGGCCCGGGTTTTCCTGTCTTCCGGGCAGTCTGGCCCGGAGTGCTTTTGTTTCGGATGATTTGCATGGGGCATCGGGACATTAGCTCTGTCGATTCTCGTTTGGGCTGGTTTAGGAGTTGCATCATGTCGCAGCAGGTTCGTCCAGTGAAGTCGGTGCTTTATGTGCGTCTGCCGGTTTGGAAAATATGGCCAGGCGGCGTCGTCTATGTGGCTGACTTCATCCACAAGCAGCGGCCCGACATTGGGCAGGAGCTCCTTGATTTGGCCGTCATTCCCGCCGGTCGGCGCAAGGCGGCATTAACCGAGCGGCTGGCGGCACTGAAGCCTGATGTGGTTGCCTTCTCCTGGCGCAACATGCAAACCTTCGGGCCGCATCCGGAAAACGATGCGCTCGATGTAGTGATGAATTTCGATCACTCGCCCAGTCCCTGGAAAAGAGTCAAGGCCGCCTGGCAGGCAGTCGGCATCATCACCGACTATGCCATGCAGCGCGTCCGCAACTTCGGTTACCTGAAGCTGGTACGCAGCCTGTTGCCACAGTCGCGGCTGGTCGTCGGCGGTACCGCCGTATCGATCTTCGGAAAATATATTGTCGAGCGCTGCCCCACCGATACCGTAGTGGTGGTCGGCGAGGGCGAGGATGCCATGCTGTCGATCGTCGATGGCTTCACGGAGCCGGCCGGCAACTACTATCACAAGGATGCCAGTGGACACGTCCACCACCATCCGGCAGAAGAAAACTTCAATCTGCCCCAGCTGACGGCTATCGATTTCGCCTATATCGATTCGATCTTTCCGGCTTTCGCCGAGTACGTCGGCCCGGGCAAGGAGGCCATCGGCGTGCATACCAAGCGCGGCTGTCCTTTCCAGTGCAATTTCTGCCTGTACAACAAGATCGAAGGTGCCCATCAGCGCTACCGCGACCCCGCCGAGGTAGCGAAGGAAGTCGAAACCCTCAGCAAGGTCTATGGGGTCCAGAACATCTGGTTCACCGACGCCCAGTTTTGCTCAACCCGGCGCAGCATGGCGCATGTCGAAGCCATCCTGGACGAAATGCTGGCGCGCCAAATCAAGGTGCGCTGGACCGGCTATCTGCGCCTGAATTACCTGACCGCCGAGATTGCCAAGAAGATGGTGGCGAGCGGCCTGGAGAGCATCGACCTGTCCTTCACTGGCTCGCAGGACATGATCGACAGCCTGACCCTCGGCTATGCACTCGACCAGCAGATGGCGGCGTTCCGCCTCTTCCAGGACGCTGGCATGACCGATCAGAAGATCAAACTCTACCTGCCGCTGAATGCGCCCGACGAATCGCCCGAAACGCTATTTGCCACCATTGATCGCATCGACGAACTCTACGAGATGTTCGGTCGCGACAAGGTATTGCCCTTCATTTTCTTCGTCGGCGTGCAGCCCAACACCCCAATCGAGAAAAAGCTCATCGCCGCCGGCTACCTGCCCAAGAGTTACGATCCGCTGACACTCAATCCCTTCCTCATCAAGAAGCTGCTCTACAACCCGCAGCCGCTGGGCCGCCTGATCGGTCGCGCCTATCTGGAGGCGCTGGAATACTCAAGCAAGATGGACGACACCCAGGGCGAATACATCGGCCGCGCCACGCTCGAAATTCTCGCCCGCGAACTTGCCAGCAAAAAACCGGCGTCCCACCAGCGCCGACTTTCATCCATACCGATCACTACCACCACACACGAGCAGGTCTGACTGGCAGTGAACCAGGTTTGATTGGTAGCGGCAATTCACAAAGCAGTCTCGCCGCCGGGCCGCCCTTCTCCCGCAAGCGGGTGAAGGGCATTCTGATGGCACCCCCGCTCCCCCAGCCCCTCCCCCTCCGGGGGGAAGGGGGGGGAAACCACCCCCGCAGCAGTCTCGCCGCCGGGCCGCCCCAAGGCGAGACGACGCGCGGCGCCAGCCGCAATCCGCTCCCATGCATGAACGGGGGCGCCCCGTAATAAACGAGCAAAGCGAGCCACAGCCACCTCCCCGTGAGGGGAGGCTGGGAGGGGCGGGCCTTACAGCCCCATGCAGACGTACTTGATCTCGAGATACTCCTCGATACCGTAGCGCGAGCCTTCACGACCGAGGCCCGATTGCTTGACACCACCGAACGGTGCCACCTCGTTGGCGATCAGGCCGACATTGACCCCGACCATGCCATAGTCCAGCGCTTCGGCGACGCGCCAGACGCGCGACAGATCGCGCGCATAGAAGTAGCTGGCCAGCCCGTACTCAGTGGCATTGGCCAGCGCGATTGCTTCAGCCTCGTCACCGAATTTGAACAACGGCGCCACCGGCCCGAAAGTTTCCTCGCGCGCGCAGAGCATCGCTGGCGTGACGTCCACCAGCACGGTCGGCTCGAAGAAAGTTCCGCCCTGAGCGTGGCGCTTGCCGCCGGTCAGCACGCGGGCGCCCTTTTCAAGCGCATCGGCAATGTGTGCCTCGACCTTGGCCAGTGCCTGTGTATCGATCAACGGGCCTTGCGTCACACCCGCGTCGGTGCCAACGCCAACCTTGAGCGCCTGCACCTGGGCGGCAAGTTTTTGCGCGAAGGTTTCGTAAATGCCCGCTTGCACCAGCAGGCGATTGGCACATACGCAGGTCTGGCCGGCATTGCGGTATTTGCTTGCCATCGCGCCGGCAACCGCCGCATCGACATCGGCATCGTCAAATACGATGAAGGGTGCGTTGCCGCCGAGTTCGAGCGAAAGTTTTTTGAGGGTCGGGGCGCACTGTGCCATCAACAGGCGACCAACCTCGGTCGACCCGGTAAAGGACAGCTTGCGCACAATAGGGTTGCCCGTGAGTTCGCCGCCGATCAGCGGCGCTGAGGCTGCCGAACCGGTCACCATGTTGAACACGCCGGGCGGGAAGCCGGCGCGCTCGGCCAGCACCGCCAGCGCCAGCGCGGTGAGCGGGGTCTGCTCGGCGGGCTTCACCACCACCGGACAACCGGCCGCCAGTGCGGGTGCGACCTTGCGCGTGATCATCGCCGCCGGAAAGTTCCATGGCGTGATGGCCGCACTGACACCAATCGGCTGTTTCAGTACCAGAAGGCGCTGGTTAGCTATCGTGCCGGGAATCACGTCGCCATAGACACGCTTGGCCTCCTCGGCGAACCATTCGACAAAGGTGGCGGCGTAAAGTGCTTCGCCGCGCGCCTCGGCGAGCGGCTTGCCTTGCTCGGAGGTCATCAGCAACGCCAGGTCGTCGGCATTAGAGACGATCAGGTCATGCCAGTTGCGCAATATCGCGCCCCGCTGCTTGGCGGTAAGCGCCCGCCAGGCCGGCCAGGCCGCATTGGCGGCATCGATGGCGCGGCGGGTTTCCGCCACCCCCATGTCCGGCACGCTGGCCAGCAATGCACCGGTGGCCGGGTTGGTGACAGCAACGGTGGCACCACTGTCGGCAGCCGTCCAGGCACCGGCGATGAATGCTTGATTGCGAAGAAGTTGCGGATCGCGCAATTGCATGAGTTTTGCTCCTTTTTTTTCGGGGTCGTCAGCAAGTCTACCGGATTAGGATTGGCCCATGCATCGCTTACTCATTCTCATTGCCTTGGGACTGGCGGGTTGCGGCCATCTTGGCAGCCCACCGGCCAGCTCGACGATCGCGCGCCTGCCAACCCGGCCAACAGAAGCACGCTTACCCGCCGACTCGCGGGCGCACGATGTCGTGATGTTCGCCTTGGGACTGGTCGATACCGGCTACCGTTTCGGTGGCAAGAACCCCGACGCCGGGCTCGATTGCAGCGGCATGGTCAACTACGTATTCAGCAAAGCTGCCGATCTGCAATTGGGTGGTTCGGCTGCCGACCTGGCCCGCCTGGGGCAACCGGTGGGGACGCCCGGCCTGCGCCCGGGTGATCTGGTATTTTTCAATACCCGCAACCGGCCCCGCTCGCACGTCGGCATCTATATTGGTGACGGCCGTTTCGTACACGCACCCAACAGCAACGGCAAGGTGCGCACCGAAAGCCTGACGCACGGCTGGTTCGCTACCCGCTTCGAGGAAGCAAGAACTTACTTCGATTAACGACAGCCAATTTTTTTCCCTTTTCCCCCTACCCGCCGGGGGGAATGGGAGAAGAACACCAAAACAGTCTCGCCGCCGGGCCGCCCCAAGGCGAGACGGCACGCGGCGCCAGCCGCAACCCGCTCCCATGCATGAACGGAAGCTCCCCGTAACAAACGAGCGCAGCGAGCAAAAGTCACCTCCCCCGCGAGGGGGAGGATGGGAGGGGTCGGGCGTTTAATACGCTGGCACTGCACGCCACCCTTCGTGGCAAAACTGCACATAAGGGTAGTAAGTCTGGGCCGACTCGCAGTAGTACCACGTGTGGTCGGACGGACGTGGCGGCGGCGGTGCGGCCGGAACCATGACCACCCGCGGCGGTCTGGGCGCTTCCAGCGCAAGCATGACACCACCCACCGCCAAACCCAAACCAAGCACGCCCAAAGCAGAGCCATGGTGGTCATGTCGGTAATGGTGCGGTTGCTTCCCGTAATAACGGGGGCGATTGTCAAAATGGCGATCGTGACGATCCGCCCGAAAATGCCGTTCCCCTCGATCTGCCAGTGCGGGGACGGAATTGGCCAGCAGCAGGCAGGCGATCAATCCGGTAGTCAATTTTTTCATGATGGTCTCCATAGTATGTCGACCAACGTTCCACCAATGCAGCCGCTGACAACCAGTTTGTAAGCGTTTATGTGGGAACGCCTCCCTGGTCGCCCTGTGGCGCACCACTCACATCAGCACGATATCGTATTGCTCATGGCTGTAGCTGGGTTCGGCCTGCAGCGAAATCGGTCGGCTGATGAAGTCCGAAAGCATCGCCACCGACTGCGACTCTTCGTCGAGGAAAAGATCAATAACAGCGGGGGCAGCCAGCACCCGCATTTCGCGCGCCGAGAACTGGCGTGCCTCGCGCAGGAGTTCGCGCAGGATCTCGTAAGCAACGGTCTGCGCGGTCTTGACGATGCCACGCCCGCCGCAGGTCGGACAAGGTTCGCAGAGAATCTGGGCCAAGGACTCGCGCGTGCGCTTGCGGGTCAGTTCGACCAGCCCGAGCTGGGTGAAACCATTCACCGAAATGCGTGTGTGATCGCGGGCGAGTGCCTTGTCAAGCTCCACCAGCACGGCGGAGCGGTGGTCGATCGACTCCATGTCGATGAAGTCGACAATGATGATGCCACCGAGATTCCGCAGGCGCAGCTGACGGGCGATGGTCTGTGCAGCTTCGAGGTTGGTCTTGAAAATCGTCTCGTCGAAGTTGCGCGCACCGACAAAGGCACCCGTGTTTACGTCGATAGTGGTCAGCGCCTCGGTCTGGTCGATGATGAGGTAGCCACCGGACTTGAGGTCGACGCGCCTGCCCAGCGCCTTCTGAATTTCGTCCTCGGCGGCGTAGAGATCGAACAGCGGTCGCTCGCCCGTGTAATGCGTCAGCAGGGGTGCCAGCTGCGGCATGTATTCGTGGGCGAAAGAGGAGAGTTTCTGGAAATTTTCGCGCGAATCAACGACGATGCGACTGGTTTCCGGCCCGGCCAGGTCGCGGAGCACACGCTGGGAGAGCGTCAGATCGTGGTGGAGCAGTGCCGGGGCGGCAGTACGCCCTCCCAAGTGGCGGATTTCCTGCCACAGGCGGCGCAGATAGGCAATGTCGGCGGCCAGTTCCGCGTCACTGGCGTTTTCGGCCATGGTGCGCACGATAAAGCCGCCGGTTTCATCCGCCGGCAACAACTGACCGATCCGTTCGCGCAACTGCTCACGGCGGCCAGCCTCGTCGTCGATCTTCTGCGAAATGCCGATGTGCTTTTCCTGCGGCAGATAGACGAGCAGGCGACCCGCGAGGGAAACCTGTGTCGTCAAGCGTGCGCCTTTGGTGCTGATGGGGTCCTTGAGCGCCTGCACCATCAGCGTTTCGCCCTCTACGATCAGCCGCTCAATGGGATGCTGCCCGTTGCCGTGCCGCTCGCCGTTTTTGCTGCTCCAGATGTCGGCAACATGCAGGAAGGCTGTGCGCTCCAGCCCGATCTCGATAAAAGCCGATTGCATGCCCGGCAACACGCGCACCACGCGACCCAAGTAGATGTTGCCGACGATGCCGCGCCCACCGATGCGCTCGACGTGCAGTTCCTGCACGGCGCCCTGCTGAATCAGCGCAACGCGGGTTTCCTGCGGGGTAAAGTTGATGAGAAATTCCTCATTCATACTGGATAACCGGACTCACGCAGCAACAACGCAGTTTCGCATAGCGGCAGACCGACGATGCCCGAATGGCTGCCACGGATTTCTTCGATGAACATGGCGGCATAACCCTGAATGCCATAGGCACCGGCTTTGTCGCGCGGCTCTCCGCTGGCAACGTAACGCTGGATTTCTGCTGCGGTCAGTGAGCGGAAACGCACTTCGCTGATCGAAAGTCGTTGCTCGATGCGTTCACTCTCATCGAAACCCTCATTGCGTCCATAGGCCACGGCGACGGCTGTCAGCACCCGGTGGGTGCGCCCGGCAAGGCGGCTGAGAATCGCGGTTGCCGCGGCATCATCCTGCGGTTTACCGACGATTTCACCATCCACGTCGAGGGTGGTATCCGCAGCCAGCACCAGGCGCGCTGGCAAACGACGCAGCTGCTGCAACTGTGCGCCATGGCGCGCCTTGGCCGCAGCGACCCGCAAGGCATAAACATCCGGCGTCTCGCCGGGCAGCGGATCTTCACAGGTGGCAGCATCAATACGGCTGCCGCTGCGAAACAGCAACAGATCGAAACGCACGCCAATCTGGGCCAACAACTCGCGCCGGCGCGGGCTTTGCGAAGCCAGATAGATGCGGGGTTCGAGCATGGTCATGATTGTTTAGCTAGTCGCGATGATAAGGATGCCCCTTTTGCAGACTATGGGCGCGATACAGCGCTTCAGCCAGCACAACACGGGCAAGGCCATGCGGCAGTGTAAGCGAGGACAGGCGCAAGCGCTCGTGTGCGCCTTGTTTGAGCACCGGATCGAGCCCATCCGGGCCACCGATGATGAAGGCGACGTCGTCGCCTTCATCCTGCCATTGCCCGAGGCGCTGCGTCAGCGCGCGCGTGTCGAGTGCATCGCCGTGCTCATCCAGCGCGATGCGCCGACAGCGGGACGGCAGTGCTGCTTCGATACGTTTCGCTTCTGCGGCCATCATCGCTTCCACCGGCTTGCCGGTGGTACGCGGTTCGGGCTTGATCTCGGTCAGTTCCAGCGGCAATTCGCGCGGCATGCGTTTCGCGTATTCGGCAAAGCCGGTGTTCAGCCAGTCGGGCAGACGTGTGCCGACGGCGACCACGAGCAGTTTCACTTTTCTGGCGTTGCGACCTTGCTGGCCACATCTCTCTTCGGCTTCATCTGCCAGAGCGATTCGAGGTCGTAGTGCAGTCGCACATTGGGCTGCATGACATGGACAACGATGTCGCCCAGATCGACCAGCACCCACTCGCCGGACTCCTCGCCCTCAATGCCAATCACCTCGCCGCCCGCCTCCTTGACCTTGTCATGGACGTTGCGGGCGAGCGCCTTGACTTGCCGCGTCGAATCGGCACTGGCAATGATGATGAGGTCAAACAGCGAAGTAAGCTTCTTGGTATTGATGATTTCGATATCGCGGCCCTTGATGTCTTCAAGGGCATTGACGGTGATTTTTTGTAGTTTGCGGATGTCCATATCAGTGGCAGTAAAGGGAATGTTGATGAATATAGTCGAGAACGGCCGTTGGCAGCAATGTAGACAGTGCAGTGTCCGGTGCATTTGCTGCAACCAGACCGCGTACCTCGGTGGCAGAAACCGTGCCGGCGATGAGTTCGAAAGTCAGAATACGGCCACTGGGCGCACTGGCCAAATCGGCCGGATCAAGGCAATGGCGATCCGTCATCTCTGCCGCCAGCGGGGGGGGAAGACTATCGAGCGGGAAACCCGGTCGGGTTGCCACCGCGAGATGGGCAAGGCCGAAGAGGTCTTGCCAACGATGCCAGCCCGATAACCCGAGAAAAGCATCCGCGCCCATCAGCAGCACCAGCGGCCGCGTCGGGCCATAGCGCTGGCGCAACCGCTCGAGGGTGGGCACAGTATAGCTGGCCGCTTGGCTGGCGACCTCGCTGGCATCCAGCTGAAAGCGCGGCTCAGCGGCGATGGCAGCCTGCACCATGGCCAGCCGATCGGCCGCCTTGACCCTTGGCGAGGCTCGGTGCGGCGGTTGACCTGCCGGGATCCACAACACCTGAGCGAGACCCAGCCGGTCAAGCGCGGCGTACGCCAGTGCCAGGTGGGCGTTATGCACCGGATCGAAGGTGCCACCGAGAATGCCCAGGGGATTTGAATTATTACCAGTCACGCTGCACCACCGCTGAATCTCCCGCCAGGTAGCGGGGAACAGGAAACCCCGATCGCTCAGGCATTCTCGTCCACGGAAGGACGGAATATGTCACGGTAACTGACGTAGATGCTGGCGGTCAGCACCGGTGCGACGAGAAACACCAGCACCATGCGCACGGCGACAAAGGCAACGTTGGTCGCCAATCCGGCGATCTGGCTGACAAGGATCAAAAGAAGTCCGGGCACAATACCCGCTACGACAACTGCAGCGAGGGTGAACATGGCAAACGCCCGCCAGTTGCGCCAAGCGGCAACCGTGCTGAAAAACATCGACTTGAGCGGACCGACGCGATCCCAGCCCGTCAGAAAAGGCGCAAACCAGAAAGCGATGATCAGCGGTGTGGACAGCAACATCAGGCGCAGCAAGGCACCCAGCATGTCGGCGTCACGCGCAGCAGCCCCGGCGCCCCCTTCTGCGGAGGGCAGGCTCGCCGCACTCTCAAGACTGGTAAACGGGTCGGCACCTTCGCCCAGCAACGAGTTTAGCCACACCAGCAAAACCGCTCCGGCTAGCTGCAGCAGACCCAGGCGTAGCATGGCGAGGCCATTGCCCTCGCTGCCGATCAGGCCGCGCAACAAGGTGGCTTTCCCGGGCGCCAGCCCTTCATCGACCAGCCGGCAACCATTGGCAACGATCAGCGTCAGAACCGGTAGCACCAGTGGCAGAAGGATCGGGCCAATGCCTGGCAACAGCACCGTCACGCTCTGCACCAGCAACAGATAAAGCAGCGTCAGTGCGGTGATCAGCGGCGGGTTGCGGCGAAACAGCCGGAAACCCTCAAGCAACCAGAACGTCCCGCGAGCAGCGGGCAAACGGCGCGCCTGCATTGCCGGCGGCTAGAACGTGCGAATGACCCACATCGGCACGGAAAGCGCTTTATCGCCGACATCCTGTCGCACGAAGCCGCCATCGCCTTTGGGGTCGATCAGGTAATAGGGTGTGCCGTGAGGCGGCGTCACCTTGATCATGTAGAGATTACCGCCCATGCGAAATTCCTCAACCTTGTCCTCACCGCGTTTCGTGATGGTGACTTGCGGTTCCAGGGCAGGATCAGCCAGGCCCGGAGGCGGGGGTGGCGGTTCGGGAAGCGGTTGCAGATCGGGCGGACGAGTCTGGGCGGCGGCCGGCAGAACTATGGCACACAGCAGGGCAAGCAGGGCAAGGCGAAATGAGTGGGGGCGCATGGCAGGGACTCGGAATGACAAAACTATTCTAACTTGAAAACGCAGCGTTTGCGCCGGGCCGCCCCAAGCAAACGCGGCACGCGGCGCCAGCCGCAATCCGCGCCGACCCCGAACCACCGCGCCCCGTGATAGCCGAGCGCAGCGAGCCGTCTAGAACCCCCCGCGAGGGGGGCGAAGGGGGGCGGGCGTTCATTTAGCTACAAATTCAGCAACAGATCGTGTTCGACCGGCAGATGGTCGAACCCGCGTGTTTCGTAGTGTTTGAAAATGGCGGCGACAATGGCCGCCGGCTCGTCGATGATCTGGATCAGATCCATGTCTTCCGGAGCGATCATGCCTTGCGCGACCAGGCTGCTGCGGAACCAGTCGAGCATCCCGGTCCAGAAGCCGTCGCCGACCAGGATGAGCGGCATGCGCGGTGTCTTGCCGGTCTGGATCAGCGTCAGCGCCTCCATCAACTCATCCAGCGTGCCGAAACCGCCGGGCATCACCACATAAGCCGCCGCGAAACGCACGAACATGTACTTGCGCGCAAAAAAGTGGCGGAAGCTCTGCGAAATGTCCTGATAGGGATTGTTTGTCTGCTCCATCGGCAACTGGATGTTGAGGCCGATGCTCGGGCTCTTGCCGTGGAAGGCGCCCTTGTTGGCCGCTTCCATGATGCCGGGGCCGCCGCCGGAGATCACCGAGAAGCCGGCGTCGGACAACAGGCGGGCAATTTTCTCGGTGTGGTGATAGTAGGGCGAGTCGGGCTTGACGCGGGCGCTGCCGAAGATCGACACCGCCGGGCGCACACCAGACAGCCGCTCGGTTGCCTCGACGAACTCTGACATAATGCCAAACACCCGCCACGCCTCGCGTGCCGAGGAGGCCGGCGCCGCCAGCCGGGGATCGGCGATTTTCGGCAGCTTGTCCTTCGCGCTCATTGATTGTCCTCGTATTAATTCCAATGCTCATACTCGTCGACGGGTCTTCGTATCTGTACCGCGCCTTTCACGCCATGCCGGACCTGCGCAATCGTTCCAACGCACCAACCGGGGCAGTCTATGGCGTACTCAACATGTTGCGCCGACTGGATACAGATTACCGTGGCGCCGACAAACGCGCCATCGTTTTCGATGCCAAGGGCAAGACCTTCCGCGATGAGTGGTTTCCCGATTACAAGGCGCACCGGCCGCCGATGCCCGACGATCTGGCGGCACAAATCGTCCCCTTGCATGAGTGCATCCGCGCCCTCGGCTGGCCGCTGCTGTGCATCGAAGGCGTCGAAGCCGACGATGTGATCGGCACGCTCGCCGCGCAGGCCGCCGCGCGTGGCGAAGCCTGCGTGATTTCCACCGGCGACAAGGATCTCACCCAGCTGGTCAATGACCATGTCACCCTGGTCAACACCATGAGCAACGAAACGCTGGACGTGGCGGGCGTAGCCGCCAAGTTCGGCGTCGCGCCGGAACGCATCGTCGATTACCTCGCGCTGGTCGGCGACACGGTCGATAACATACCCGGCGTCGCCAAGGTCGGCCCCAAGACCGCCGTCAAATGGCTGACGCAATATGGTTCGCTCGACGGCGTGGTGGAACATGCGGACGAGATCGGCGGCGTGGTCGGCGAAAACCTGCGCAAGCATCTTGACTTCCTGCCACTGGGTAAAAAGCTGGTGACCGTCGCCTGCGATCTGCAATTGCCGGCCATCGAACTTGCGCCGCAATTGCCCGACAAGGAAAAGCTCGCCGAACTCTACGCCGAGCTCGAATTCAAGACCTGGCTGCGCGAGTTGAATGGAGAAATTGCCGAAAAGCCTGCCCCTGCGAGAAAAGACGCCGTCCCGCCAGTCCCGCAAAAGGGATTCCCTTCGGTCACGCCGACTTTTCAAGCCGAGTTGACCGAGCCCGACCGCTCCACTTACGCATGCATCCTCACCCCCGAGCAACTGACCGACTGGCTGGAACGTCTGGATGCCGCCGATCTGGTCGCCCTGGATACCGAAACCACCGCGCTCGATCCCATGCAGGCCAGACTGGTCGGCATGTCATTCGCCCTCATGGCCGGCGACCAGTTGCAGGCGGCCTACCTGCCGCTCACCCATGATTACGCCGGGGTGCCGGCGCAATTGCCGCTCGCCGCAACTTTGGAAAAACTCAAGCCCTGGCTGGAATCGACCAAGCATAGAAAGGTCGGCCAGCATCTCAAATACGATCGCCATGTCTTCGCCAACCACGACATCGCACTCGCAGGGATCGTCGCCGACACCCTGCTCGAATCCTATGTGCTGGAATCCGACAAGTCGCACGACCTGGGCGCGCTCGCTACCCGGCATCTCGGCCTGCAGACCATCAGCTACGACGACGTCACCGGCAAGGGCGCCAGTCGCATCTCTTTCACACAGGTCGATATCGCCCGCGCCGCTGAATATGCCGCCGAAGATGCCGACGTATCCCTGCGCGTACATCAGGCACTGGCGCCCGCGCTGGCGGACGAAGCCCGCCTGCAAAGCCTTTACCGCGACATCGAACTGCCGGTGGCGGAGATCCTCTTCCGCATGGAACGCACCGGGGTGCTGATCGATACGGCCGCGCTGGCGCAACAGAGTGATACCCTCGGCCGCCGCCTGATGGCCATCGAAACCGAGGCGCACGCGCTTGCCGGCCAGCCGTTCAACCTCAACTCGCCCAAGCAGCTGGCCGAAATCCTCTTCACCCGGCAAGGCCTGCCGGTCGTCAAGAAGACGCCGTCGGGCACTCCCTCCACCGATGAAGAGGTGCTGGCGAAGCTCGCCGAGGATTACCCGCTGCCCAAGTGCCTGCTCGAGCATCGCACGCTGGCCAAGCTCAAGGGCACCTACACCGACAAGCTGCCGAAGATGGTGAATCCCGCCACCGGCCGCGTGCATACCAGCTATTCGCAAGCCGTCGCCGTCACCGGACGGCTCGCCTCAAGCGACCCCAACCTGCAGAACATCCCGATCCGCACGCCGGAGGGCCGCCGCATCCGCGCCGCCTTCGTCGCGCCGCCCGGCCGCCGTCTCGTCAGCGCCGACTATTCGCAAATCGAACTCAGGATCATGGCGCACCTGTCAAACGACCCCGGCCTGCTCGACGCCTTCGCCAAGGGAGAAGATGTGCACCGCGCCACCGCCGCCGAGGTCTTCGGCATCACGCCCATCGAGGTCAGCAACGAGCAGCGCCGCGCCGCCAAGGCCATCAATTTCGGCCTGATCTACGGCATGAGCGCCTTTGGCCTCGCCAAGCAGATAGATGTCGAACGCTCCGCTGCGCAGATCTACATGGACCGCTACTTCGCCCGCTACCCCGGCGTGGCGCGCTACATGGAAGAAACGCGCGAATTTGCACGGGACAATGGCTACGTCGAAACCGTCTTCGGTCGCCGCCTCTGGCTGCCCGAAATCCGCGCCAGCAATGCCAACCGCCGCCAAGGCGCCGAACGCGCGGCCATCAACGCGCCCATGCAGGGCACCGCGGCCGACCTCATCAAGCTCGCCATGATCGCCGTGCAAGGCTGGCTCGACAAAGAGACACTGCAGTCGCGACTGATCCTGCAGGTGCATGACGAACTGGTGCTGGAAGTGCCGGACGACGAACTGGCCACCGTCAAGGAAGCACTGCCGCCGCTGATGTCCAACGTCGCCAAGCTTTCCGTGCCGCTATTGGCGGAGCTGGGCAGCGGGGCGAACTGGGACGAGGCGCATTGAGCTGGGTGGCTTGAATCGGCGCAGCGGACATTGCTGGGAGTCCGCAACGGGCCAACACGGCCAATCGGCCGGCGGCAGCAGATCTTCTGCGGTCGAATGCAAGGCCGTGGGAGCCGTCATCAGCGCGTGCATCAGCCGACCGGCCAGCCCGGCGCTCCGCCACCCCAGCAGGCGGTGGATGAAGCCCACGGACGGTCAATATATGCCAACCAAGATTCGCCATTTCAGAAATCCATCCCACTCAAACTCGTCGCTTTTCATGTGCATTTTGAGTAGATGCCTGTGCCTCCCGCCCATGGTTTCAAGCCACCTTGTCTCCTAGCATTGGTCTGACTCGAACACCGGGTTCGGGGCTAAAACCAAACAGGAGACAAGAACATGGATCTGAAACTGTGGGCAGCCGCGACCATTGTTGCCGCGGCCAGTGTTGGCGTGGCCCAGGCGCAAAACACCCAGCAAGGCAAACTATCGAACGATGTGTTGCGCATCGGGGTGTTGACCGACATCTCAGGCGTGTACGCCGACATCTCGGGCAAGGGTGCGGTGGAAGCCGTGAAGATGGCTGTCGAGGACTTCGGCGGTTCGATGTTCGGCAAACCGATCGAGGTGGTTTTCGCTGACCACCAGAACAAGGCCGACGTGGGTGCGGCCAAGGCGCGCGAGTGGTACGACTCTGGCGTGGACATGATCAACGACCTGGCCAATTCGGGCGTGGCCCTGGCCGTGGCCGGGGTGGCGAAAGAGAAAAAGCGCCACGCCATCGTGAACAACGCGTCAAACGTGGGCGTGACCAATGCGCAGTGCTCGCCCTACGCGGTGCACTACACCTACGACGCCTATTCGCTTGCGCACGGCACCGGCAAGGCGATTGCCGAAGCGGGTGGTGACACCTGGTTCTTTCTCACGGTGGACTTCGCCTTCGGCATTGGCTTGGAGCAGCAGGTGGGCGATGTGGTGCGGGCCAACAAGGGCCGCGTGGTGGGCTCCGCGCGCCACCCGCTGGGCACCACGGACTTCTCTTCCTATGTGCTGCAGGCGCAGGCGTCCAAGGCCAAGATCGTTGGCCTGGCGTCTACCGGCAACGACACCATTAACGCCATCAAGGCGGCCAACGAGTTCGGCATCACCAAGAACCAGAAGCTGGCGGCGCTACTGCTGTGGATTCAGGACGTGCACGCGCTGGGCCTGCCCACCGCGCAGGGCCTGCAGCTCACCAACGCTTGGTACTGGGACATGAACGACGAGTCGCGCGCTTTCGCCAAGCGCTACCAGCAGCGCGTGGGTGGCCAGATGCCGAACATGGCGCACGCGGGCGACTATTCGTCCACCATGCACTACCTGAAGGCAGTGAAAGCCGCCGGCACGGACGACCCGGATGCCGTGTCGGCCAAGATGCGCGAAATGCCCATTAGCGACATGTTCACCAAGAACGGCAAGATCCGCGAAGACGGCCGCATGGTGCACGACATGTACCTGTGGCAGGTGAAGTCGCCGGCCGAATCCAAGGGCCCGTGGGACTACCTCAAGCCGGTGAAGACCATTCCTGCAGACCAGGCGTTCATGCCGCTGACGCAGAGCACCTGCTACCTGGTTAAGCGCTGAGCCGCGACCCACAATGAAGCTCGGGGGGCACTGACCACGCACGCGGCCGGTGCCCGGTTGAGCGCGCACGCACTCACACACTCATTCGCGCTCTCCGCACGCTCAGGATTTTAATGGCCGCCATTCTGGAAACACAAGGGCTCTCGCGCAGCTTCAGCGGGTTTCACGCCGTCTCGAATGTGAACCTTTCGGTGCAGGAGGGCAGCATCCATGCCCTCATTGGCCCCAACGGCGCGGGCAAGACGACCTGCTTCAACCTGCTCACGCGCTTCATCGACGCCACCGCCGGCCGCATCAGTTTCCAAGGGCAGGACATCACCCGTACCCCGGCCGACGCGGTGGCCCGCCTGGGAGTGGGGCGTTCGTTCCAGATCTCTGCCGTGTTTGGCCAGTTGAGCGTGTTCGAAAGCGTGCGCCTGGCCTTGCAGCGCCGCCGGGGCTATTCCATGGACTGGTGGCGCAGCGACCGTGCGCTCTCTGCTTTCGATGAACGCAGCATGGAGCTGCTGGCCGAAGCCGGACTGTCTGACTGGGCCGACCACTTGGCGGGTGAATTGCCCTACGGCCGCAAGCGCGCGCTGGAGCTGGCCACCACGCTGGCACTGGAGCCGCGCGTGCTGCTGCTGGACGAACCCATGGCCGGCATGGGCGCGGAAGACATTGCCCACGCCGCCGCCATGATCCGTCAGGCCGCGCGCGGGCGCACCGTGCTCATGGTGGAGCACAACCTTTCTGTGGTGGCCGACCTGTGCGACCGCATCACCGTGCTGGCGCGTGGCGAAGTGCTGGCCGAAGGTGACTACGCCGCCGTGTCAGGCGATGCGCGCGTGGTGGAGGCCTACCTGGGCCACGGCCACGCCGGCCAGCGCAAGCACCACGACCACACTGCCGCCGCTGCCACCGGGGAGCCGCACCATGGCTGAACCCTTGTTGACGCTGCGCGATGTGAAGGCTTGGTACGGGCCCAGCCAGGCGCTGCATGGCGCAAGCCTGGAAGTGCACGAAGGCGAACTGCTGACGTTGCTGGGCCGCAACGGCGCAGGCAAGTCCACGCTGCTGAAGTCGATCATGGGCATGATTGACAAGCGCCAGGGCTCCATCCGCTTCAAGGGCAAGGAACTCATAGGCCTGGCGCCGCACCACATCGGTCGGCTGGGCGTGGCTTTCTGCCCGGATGACCGCGGCATTTACGCCTCGCTCACGGTGCGCGAAAACCTGCGCCTGCCGCCGGTGGTGGCCGAAGGCGGCATGAGCGAGGCCGAACTGTTCGAGCTGTTCCCCAACCTCGCGCAGCGCGCCGGTTCGGCGGGCACGCACCTCTCAGGCGGTGAGCAGCAGATGCTGGCGATCGCGCGCATTCTGCGCACCGGCGCGCGCATGCTGCTGCTGGACGAACCCACCGAGGGTCTGGCCCCGGTGATCGTGGACCGCATTGGCGATCTCATTCGTCAGCTCAAAGAGCGCGGCTACACAATCGTGCTGGTGGAGCAGAACGTGCACTTCGCCGCCGAACTGGCGGACAGGCACTGCCTGATGGAGTCTGGCCGCATCACGGACACGTTCGACGCGACCACGCTGCTGCGCGATTTCGATGCGATCACCGCGCGAATTGGAGTCTGAGGATGAAAAACACTCTCCGGCGCAAAATTCCTGATACCAGAAACACAGCGGAACTGGTCTTGCCAGGCCGCAGGTGTTGCCCCCTTGAGGGGGTCGCGCGAAGCGCGGCAAGGGTGAAAGCCGAGTCACGTTCTCGGCTTGGCGCGGTAATCGGAAGGCCGGAAGCCGGTCAGGCGTTTGCAGGTGTTGGAGAAGGCGAAGGGGTTGAGGTAGCCCACGCTGTGGGCGATGGCTTCGATCTTGTCGGTGGTGGTGGCCAGCAGGTGGGCGACGTGGAAGGCGTGCAGCACGTGGGCAATGTGGCGCACCGCCAGCGCTTCGCACTGTTCCGCACGCACCACCCTCTGCACGGTGTCATCGCCCAGCATATGAGTTTCTTGGGAGATATCGGGATGCTTCATCGACATGGCCTGCGCATCATAGACACGGAGGGTACGTGATGGAGTTTTTTGGAATGCCGGTGCAGGTGCTGGCCGGCCAGATCATGCTGGGGCTGGTCAATGGCTGCTTCTACGCGGTGCTCAGCCTGGGCCTGGCGGTGATCTTCGGCCTGCTGCGTATCGTCAACTTCGCACACGGCGCGTTCTTCATGACCGGCGCCTTCAGTGCCTGGATGCTGCTGCACTTCCTGGGCTGGGGCTACTGGGCGGCGCTGCTGGCCGTGCCCCTGGTGGTGGGTGCTGTGGGGGGCGTGTTCGAGCGCAGCCTGCTGCGCCGGCTGTACGGCCTGGACCCGATCTACGGCCTGCTGCTCACCTTTGGCCTGGTGCTGGTGCTGGAAGGCGGTTTTCGTGTGGCCTTTGGCACTTCGGGCCAGGCGTACCCGGTGCCGCCCCTGTTGCAGGGCGTGTTCAACCTGGGATTCATGATCCTGCCGATCTACCGCGCCTGGGTAATCGTGGCGGCGCTGGCGGCCTGTGCCTTCACCTGGTGGCTGATCGAGCGCACGTCGCTGGGCGCGCGGCTGCGTGCCGCCACTGAGAAGCCCCTGCTCACGCAGTCGTTCGGGGTGGACGTGCCGCGCCTGCTCACCTTCACTTACGCGGGGGGAATTGCGCTGGCGGCTTTCACCGGCGTGCTGGCCGCGCCCATCCTGCACGTGAATTCGGGCATGGGATCGAACCTGGTGATCATCGTGTTCGCCATCGTGGTGATTGGCGGCATGGGTTCGATCTTCGGCTCCATCGTCACCGCGCTGGGCATTGGCGTGATCGAGGGGCTCACCAAGGTGTGGTATTCGGAGGCCTCCACCACCGTGATCTTCGTGGTGATGGCGCTGGTGCTGCTGTTCCGCCCACGCGGACTCTTTGGCAAGGAGGGCGTGGTATGACCAAGCCCCCACGCTCCGCCGCTGCGCGGGTCACCGCCCCCCAGGGGGGGATGTTTTTCCTTGGGGCGGTCCTGCGGAAAAACCTCTTCGCCGTCGCTGCTCTGGTACTGCTCGTGCTGCTGCTGGCGGTGCCCTGGGTGCCGCAGGTGGTGTACCCGGTGTTTGTGATGAAGCTGCTATGCATGGCGCTGTTCGCCTGTGCCTACAGCCTGCTGCTGGGCTTCGGCGGCATGATGTCCTTCGGCCATGCGGCGTTCTTCGGCAGTGCGGCCTATATCACCGGGCTGGTGACCAAGTACTGGGGCTTCCCTCCAGAAGTGGGCCTGCTGGCGGGCACGCTGTTCGCAGCTGGGCTGGGAGCGGTGTTCGGTGCGCTGGCCATTCACCGCCAGGGCATCTACCTGGCCATGATCACACTGGCGCTGGCGCAGATGGTGTATTTCATCTTCCTGCAGTTACCCTTCACCGGCGCGGAAGACGGCCTGCAGCAGATCCCGCGCGGCACGCTGTTCGGCTTCATCGACCTGCGCAACGACGTGGCCATGTACCACCTGGTGCTGCTGCTCACGCTGGGCGGACTCTGGCTCATCTACCGCGTGGTGCATTCGCCGTTCGGTCACGTGGTGGTGGCCATTCGCGAGCACGAGCCGCGCGCCCGCTCGCTGGGCTACCCGGTGGAGCGCTACAAGCTCATGCTGTTCGTGATCTCGGCCGCGCTTTCGGGCCTCGCGGGTTCCATGAAGGCTTTGGTGTTCCAGCTGGCGGCGCTGTCGGATGTGCACTGGCACCTCTCCGGTGACGTGGTGCTCATGGCCCTGCTGGGCGGCATGCACACCGTGTTCGGCCCCGCCGTGGGCGCGGCCGTGGTGGTGGGCCTTCAGTACTACCTCGATGCTTTCGGTGGCTGGGTGACCCTGATCACCGGCCTGATCTTCATGGTGTGCGTGCTGTCGTTCCGCAGCGGCATTGCGGGCGCCGTCCTGGCGCTCAGGACCCGCCCGGGCCTCACGCCCTGAGCCGTCTTCCGTCCATTTTTTTGCTTCCCCTTTCAAGGAGATTTTCATGCCGCGTTTTGAACGCCAAGCCCTGATGGCGAAATTCCAGGACATGGTCCGAAACCGCCAGCCCATCATCGGTGGGGGCGCCGGCACCGGCATCTCGGCCAAGTGCGAGGAGGCTGCGGGTATCGACCTGATCGTGATCTACAACTCGGGCCGCTACCGCATGGCCGGGCGCGCTTCGTCTGCCGGCTTGCTGGCCTACGGCAACGCCAACGACATCGTGCTGGAGATGGCGGGCGAGGTGCTGCCGGTGGCGAAGAAGACGCCGGTGATCGCCGGGGTGAACGGCACCGACCCCTTCATCGTGATGCCGGTGTTCCTGAAAAAGCTGAAGGAACTGGGGTTCTCCGGTGTGCAGAATTTCCCCACCGTGGGCATCATCGACGGCACGTTCCGGCAAAGCCTGGAAGAGACCGGCATCAACTACGCCACCGAAGTCGAGATGATCGGCCAGGCCCACGCCATTGACCTGCTGACCACACCGTATGTGTTTTCCGCTGATGAGGCCGTGGCCATGACCGAGGCCGGCGCCGACTTCATCGTGCCGCACATGGGCGTGACCACGGGCGGCACGATCGGCGCCACCACGGCCAAGTCGCTGGCCAAATCGGTGAAGCTGATCGACGAGTGGGGCGAGGCGGCGCGCAAGGTGCGCAAGGACGTGATCGTGATCGCGCACGGCGGCCCCATCTCCAGCCCGGAAGACGTGGCCTATGTGCTCCAGCACAGCACGCACTGTAACGGCTTCTACGGCGCCAGCAGCATGGAGCGCCTACCCACCGAGATCGCCATCAAATCACATGTGGCACGCTACAAGAACGTGACTTTCTGAACCCACCGGACACCACCAAGAGGAGACACGCATGGCCAGGGTATATGTGAGCGCGGTGATGAACGCGACGATCGACGAGGCATGGGCCTACCTGCGCGACTTCGGCGCGCTCGGCAACTACCACCCGTTCTTCGAGAATTCGTTCATTGAAGATGGCAAACCGTCCGACCAGATCGGCTGCGTGCGCCGGTTCTCCGTGCGCGATGGCGGTGGCTACCTGCGCGAACAGCTGCTGGCGCTCTCCGACGACGAGCACCGCTGCCGCTACAAGATCCTGCACATCGATGCGCCGTGGACCAACTACGTGGCCGAAATGCACCTGCTGCCCGTGACCGAAGGCAACCGCTGCTTCGGTGAATGGTGGGCCGAATGGGACGTGCCGGCCGACCAGGAAGCGGAAGCAATGGAGCGCGTGGCCGGCACTTTCCGCACCTTCTTCGAGTGCGTGAACGCGCACCACGACCGCCGCAACTGATCCGCCAGCAGCTCTCGGCCTAGGTGGTGGGCACCTTCGACACCAAGGCCGCTGAACTGAACGATCTCGCCGGGATGGTGCGCGCGGCAGGCGTGCGCGTGATAACGGTGGACATCGACGCCGCTATTGGCGGAGCTGGGCAGCGGGGCGAACTGGGACGAGGCGCATTGAGTCGAGTTTTTTGACTCGGTCAGCAAGAGGCGCTGGCTTTCAAACCTCGAATGAGTGCTTCAGACGGTCAACGGTCACCCCGGATTTGTGGCTCTCCGGCAGCAGATCGGTTTTTGCCGTCGATCACCCAGTGTTGATTGGGCGTCAGGATTGTCGCCCTGAGCGGCCACACAGAAGTGTCTACTGAAGACGGGGCGATTCACTCTCAATCCTAGATGGCGCTGTAAAATAAAAACTTACCTCTAATCTGACTGTGTCACAAGTTACGTTTAACCGATCCGCAGCACGGACATCGCTGAAGTTGTTGGGCGATACGCGCGGCGATTATGCAGCGAAGCGTGCTGATCGAATCCGGTACGTGCCGTTGTGCTCGCCCCGCTCCCGCGAGGACGGTAATCTTTGGGTAAGGCAGGCGCTTGTGGTCGAGCGGCGTTTTTTTTACTGCCATGGGTAAGACGCTGATGCAGCAAGAAGGCGTAGGCCGCTATGCACAAGGTGGCGTGGTGATGCAATCCTCGCCAGTTACGACCTTCGTACTGTCCCAGACCAAATTCCTGCTTGAGTTCCCGGTAATCACGCTCAATGCGCCAGCGCATCTTGGTGACATAAACCAATTGTGCCAACGCGGTATCAGCAGGCGCTGTCGCCAGAAAGTATTTCAGCGGTGCGGCATCGCCCTCAGGCCACTCGATCAGCAGCCACTCCGGCGGGCGCAAGGTACTCCGCCAATAGTCCTGGTGGGCAGTACGCACCCAAACCGCCGCAAAGCGGGAACGCAGGGTTTCATTGGTGCCCTCACGCCAGGCAACGGTTTGGTACGCCTCCGCGGGCAAGCTCAACGCCAGTGCCTTGACCGACACCGGCATATGACCAGGCGCACGGCGCAGATTCTTGCTGGGGCGTCCGAGTCCTATCGTCGGCTCGGGCGGCAAGGGGGCGGTTCCGGGAGCCCAGACGCTGGTCGCCGAACGGATTCCCACCGCATAGGAAATCCCCATTGCACTCAGCTTGTCGCGAAAGCCAGCACTGTCACCGTAAGCGGGGTCCGCCAGCACAATACCGGCAGGAACCCCGTCGTCCTGCGCTTGCTTGACTTGTGCCAGGGCGATCTCTATCTTCGTGGCAAATACAACCTCATCCGGCACGCCCGCCGCCGCACAGCGGGGGCGATCCGCCGTCCAGTCCTCGGGAAGATACAGCCGCCATTGAATCGGGAGACTGCCGACATCACTGGCCAGCGACAGACTCACCGCCACCTGGCAGTTCTCCGTCTTGCCCAGCTGCCCGCAGTATTGCCGGGTGACCCCGACCGAATGCTTTCCTTGCTTCGGGATTCCGGTGTCGTCAATGATCCAGTAGCACTCCCGCTCCAGACCCAAGACAGGCTCAACAACGGCACGTACTTCCCGCAGCACAGCACTATCCGACCAACTCGACTTGGCCACAAAGTGGTGCAGCGACTGGTGTTTGGCTTGCACGTGCAGCGGGCCTATCGACGCCGCCAGCGGTTCGACGCTCTTGCGCTTGATCGGCAGCATCAACCCCCGGCAATAGTCCTTCAACCCCGTCCTTCTATCCGCATGACCCAATACCCCCGCCAACCGTTCAAGGTATTGCTCCAGTTCGTCGTTGATCGCCATGACACCACCTCCAGGAAAGAAGATGAGTGGGTTATCGGCAATGTTCAGCATTTATTGACACAGTCAGACTAAGGAAACGCTGAATAAGCCGCCGCAAAATTCAGCGGCAAACTAAAATCGCGACGAAATTGTGACGCCAATGTCTTTTTCATCAAATAATCGGCCTGTTTTGAGCCAGAACGCAGGGTATTCCACCTCTTCCTGCTCATGCCGGACGCACCTCTCCCGTCAGCGGTCGTCCCCATTTGTTGATATTGAGCATCGCCAGCATGGCGAAGGCCCGGTTGGCATTCTTTGCCAAGCCGCGATAGCGCACCTTGGCGAAGCCCCAGAGACGCTTCAGACCGAGAAACGGATGCTCGACCTTCGATCTGATACTCGACTTGCGCCGATTCGTTTCCTTGTCGGCATCTGTCAAAGGGCAGTTCCGGTAGGCACGTTTGTTGGTGAAGTCCTTGGCCCGCGGCGCAATCACCTTGAGCCGCTCGCGCTGCGCTTTGCCCCGATAGGCGCTGTCGCCGTAGAAGCGCGTCTCTTCCCCATGCAGCAGGTTGGGTACTTGGTGGCTGTCATGCACGTTGGCGGACGTGACACTGGCACTATGGATCAGACCAGTCTTGCTGTCCGTTCCGATATGCAGCTTCATGCCGAAGTGCCACTCGTTGCCCTTCTTGGTTTGGTGCATCTCCGGGTCGCGGATCTTGTCCTGGTTCTTGGTCGAGGGCGGGGCCGCGATCAGCGTGGCATCGACGATGGTGCCACCCGAGAGTTTCATGCCGTTGGCCAGCAGCAACTCACCGACCTTGGCGAACAGGGCTGCGCCAAGGTCGTGTTCTTCCAGCAAATGGCGAAAGTTGAGCAGCGTCGTCGCATCGGGCATCCGCTCTCGTCCCAGATCAAACCGGCAGAACTCGCGAAACACCGCCACGTCGTAGAGCGCGTCTTCGCAGGCTTCGTCGCTCAGGTTGAACCAGTTGGCGATGCAGTACATCCGCAGCATTCGCTCCACACCCACCGGCGGGCGTCCGTTCCCCGCCTTCGGGTAATGCGGTTCGATCAACGCACAGAACTCGGCCCACGGCATCAGGCTTTCCATGCGCGCCAGAAACTCCGCCTTGCGCGTCGCCCGGTGGTGCTTCGCGAATCCCTTCACTGCCGCCAGCGTCATCTGCTTCATCGTCTTATCCCTTGTGATCACAACTCTTTGTCTGACTCCATGACAAAGAAATCGTTCACAGCGTTTGATACTTATTCAGTGTTTCCCTAATCTGACTGTGTCACAAGTTACGTTTAACCGATCCGCAGCACGGACATCGCTGAAGTTGTTGGGCGATACGCGCGGCGATTATGCAGCGAAGCGTGCTGATCGAATCCGGTACGTGCCGTTGTGCTCGCCCCGCTCCCGCGAGGACGGTAATCTTTGGGTAAGGCAGGCGCTTGTGGTCGAGCGGCGTTTTTTTTACTGCCATGGGTAAGACGCTGATGCAGCAAGAAGGCGTAGGCCGCTATGCACAAGGTGGCGTGGTGATGCAATCCTCGCCAGTTACGACCTTCGTACTGTCCCAGACCAAATTCCTGCTTGAGTTCCCGGTAATCACGCTCAATGCGCCAGCGCATCTTGGTGACATAAACCAATTGTGCCAACGCGGTATCAGCAGGCGCTGTCGCCAGAAAGTATTTCAGCGGTGCGGCATCGCCCTCAGGCCACTCGATCAGCAGCCACTCCGGCGGGCGCAAGGTACTCCGCCAATAGTCCTGGTGGGCAGTACGCACCCAAACCGCCGCAAAGCGGGAACGCAGGGTTTCATTGGTGCCCTCACGCCAGGCAACGGTTTGGTACGCCTCCGCGGGCAAGCTCAACGCCAGTGCCTTGACCGACACCGGCATATGACCAGGCGCACGGCGCAGATTCTTGCTGGGGCGTCCGAGTCCTATCGTCGGCTCGGGCGGCAAGGGGGCGGTTCCGGGAGCCCAGACGCTGGTCGCCGAACGGATTCCCACCGCATAGGAAATCCCCATTGCACTCAGCTTGTCGCGAAAGCCAGCACTGTCACCGTAAGCGGGGTCCGCCAGCACAATACCGGCAGGAACCCCGTCGTCCTGCGCTTGCTTGACTTGTGCCAGGGCGATCTCTATCTTCGTGGCAAATACAACCTCATCCGGCACGCCCGCCGCCGCACAGCGGGGGCGATCCGCCGTCCAGTCCTCGGGAAGATACAGCCGCCATTGAATCGGGAGACTGCCGACATCACTGGCCAGCGACAGACTCACCGCCACCTGGCAGTTCTCCGTCTTGCCCAGCTGCCCGCAGTATTGCCGGGTGACCCCGACCGAATGCTTTCCTTGCTTCGGGATTCCGGTGTCGTCAATGATCCAGTAGCACTCCCGCTCCAGACCCAAGACAGGCTCAACAACGGCACGTACTTCCCGCAGCACAGCACTATCCGACCAACTCGACTTGGCCACAAAGTGGTGCAGCGACTGGTGTTTGGCTTGCACGTGCAGCGGGCCTATCGACGCCGCCAGCGGTTCGACGCTCTTGCGCTTGATCGGCAGCATCAACCCCCGGCAATAGTCCTTCAACCCCGTCCTTCTATCCGCATGACCCAATACCCCCGCCAACCGTTCAAGGTATTGCTCCAGTTCGTCGTTGATCGCCATGACACCACCTCCAGGAAAGAAGATGAGTGGGTTATCGGCAATGTTCAGCATTTATTGACACAGTCAGACTAA
>Ga0180732_1000067_pt1 | contig 113108 bp, 111 predicted proteins | sample KR11_01MetaG_FD_148674 | JGI IMG/M metagenome (GOLD analysis project Ga0180732, IMG submission 148674) | Groundwater microbial communities from the Olkiluoto Island deep subsurface site, Finland - KR11_0.1 MetaG | ecosystem: Environmental > Aquatic > Deep subsurface > Groundwater | place... | reverse complement strand
GCTGAGGTACGGCCCCCCGTAACGATACAAGAAATCCATGGGCGAAAAGCCAGCCAGGCTGCAATATTCGGCTAATGGTGACCACACAACATATGGTATGCGCTTGAGTCAAGTGCATACCCACATTTTTTAAATAGTAAGATGGCGAAAAATCCAGAGATGATTGAGTGGGCCTTACGTAGAAGTATTGATAATAATAAGCTGCTGATAGATGCTTTTGGGATAGTTGGTTTTATTGAGGAATGAAGATGAAGACACCAAACTTACATCATGATTTGGTGTAAGTTTGGTGTAAGTTTTGTTCGTACCACCCTTATTTATTGAAGATATTGAACGTTTCAAGGTACTATTTTTTTCAACCTAACTACAGGAAACAAGAGGAAAAGCCTGGAAATTCAACAAAAATTGTTTTATGCCTACTCAAACTCATAACCCGAAGGTCGTTGGTTCGAATCCAGCCCCAGCCCCATACAAATTCAGGGATTATAGGCTTTTCAGCCTGTAATCCCTTTCTTGTTTCCATACATCCTGCCTCTCTGCCATCACCATTCTAAAAAAACACCATACAAAGATTCACGTAACATATTGAAACACAGCAACATTATCAGATCGTGTCAAAAAAAACACTCAAGCCCCCTTGCTTTTCGGCTTCTTTATGCTCATATTTTTTTGTGAGTCCTATTGTACTATCAGCAAAACCTACCATCATTTTACATTAGTGGAGGACAATATGGATAATAAACGAAAATATTTCAGAATGGATGTACAAGGAATGGAAGCTGATATCTCTGATGATATCGGATTCTGTTCCGCACACGTAAAGGATATTTCCCGTTTTGGTATTTGCCTTTCTGACATCCCGAGAAAATTGCATATAAAAGGAAACAAGTTCTTAATGGTTGTTTCCGACCAACAGGGACATCGGTTTAAAGTGTATGCCTATGGCAGATGGGAGGAAGAAAATGGGTTTGACATGATACTTGGGGCAGAAATAAAAGACGCTCCCTTGGGCTGGACCGATTTTGTGTCCACCATAGAACCGACAGAAAAAGATGTGTGGGATTTCGTCCAGTAAAATGCAGAGATGACCACATCAGCATTATTTCAAAGAAAAGATCAACAATACCGGGAAAATTGAGCCATCATAATTTAAGATCGGCAAGCCATTCATAGTTGGTTCTTTTTCGCCATGAGCAGAAAAGAACCAACGTGCTTTATAGCAGTCTTGCTTCGCTCTGTTCATTTACATGAGTCCTAATGCTTCTTCAAAATCACTACCAGGTAGATACTGAGTAAATATATACGCCATCAATATTAATCAAGCCCCTGACCAAGCTGCTGATGCCGACTTGGCCTTATTTGAGACCAAACGACGGGGAAAAAAATACGGTTATCAGTTTTCCTGAATTCTCTGGTGCCACCCCATCTTCATTGCGATCCTCTCCATAACTAAACTTTTCCTAACTGTTCAGCACAACAACAACCTTACACATTACACAAAGAACTTCTGAGCCTTCGCTCTGGCAATCCGGGAAAGTTTCTGAAGAGAGTCCAAAGACACCCCCGCCACATTATAAAACTTTTTGATATCCTCAATCATTGCCAACCACAGACGGGCTGTCATCTCGGCATCAGCGGCGGCCCGATGAAAGGCACCGTTGACTTGCAGGTTTTTATAGCGAACCAGAGATTCCAGGTTATGACTCTGGAGATGAGGATAGATTCGCCGCGCGGTCCGGAGAGTGCAAACCATTTCACTGGTTCTTGTCCTGCCGATGCGGGCCAGCTCGGCATCGAGAAACCTACCGTCAAAGGGTGCATTATGAGCAGCAAGGGGATAATCGCCCATAAACTCAAGAAATTCTGTCATGACCCCAGCGCCATCAGGGGCACTCCGTACCATCGCATTGGTAATTCCAGTCAAACCCTGGATAAAAGGATTCACTGAAATACCGGGGTTCATCAGACTATGAAAGCGATCAACAATCCTGTTCTGATCAATCAGCACAGCACCGATCTCAATGGCACGATCTCCGCGCTGAGGAGACAAACCTGTTGTCTCAAAATCGAGAATGATGATAGGGAAATCACCCATAACTGACACCTCTATACCTGGATCGTTTGCCAGCCATCAATAATCACATGGCCAAACGTTTCCGACGCCGGGACTCCGTTTCCAGATCCGGTAGGAAAATGGCAAGCAGACCGATAGCGGGTAGAAACGAACACAAGTGATACACATAAGCAAGGCTGGTTCTATCAGCAAGATGGCCGAATACCGCAGCGCCGACCCCAGCCATCCCAAAGGCAAAACCAAAAGACATCCCGGCCACTGTGCCGACTCTGGCCGGAAGAAGTTCCTGAGCATAGACCACAATTGCCGGAAAAGCTGAGGCAAGAATCATCCCGATGGGCACACTGAGTATCCCGGTCCAGAACAGATTGGCATAGGGTAAGGCCAGAGTAAAAGGAAGCACCCCCAGAATCGAGCTCCATATCACCACCTTCCGGCCATAACGATCCCCAAGTGGACCTCCGGAAATGGTGCCAACGGCCACCGCGCCATAAAACACAAAGAGATGGAGCTGCGCGCTCTGCACCGGGAGATGAAACTTCTCAATCAGATAAAAGATATAATAACTGCCAATACTGGCCATATAAAAAAACTTGGAGAAAATCAAGACCAACAACACAGCCAGGGCCAGAGCCACTTGGCCCCGAGGCAACACTACCTGGCTCACGCCTGTGCTTACCCGTGATTTGAGCTGCATCAGCCCCTGGTTCTTGGACCAGTGACCAACCTGGATCAAAAGATATATTCCCAAAAGGGCAGCTCCAGCAAACCAGGCCACGCTGCTCTGTCCTCGGCGGAGTATGATAATAGCGGCAAGCAATGGGCCAATGGCCGATCCAGCATTTCCACCCACCTGAAACAACGATTGCGCCAAGCCATGTCGCCCCCCCGATGCCATACGCGCCACCCTTGATGATTCCGGATGAAATACCGACGATCCAGTCCCCACCAGGGCCGCCGCCAATAACAGCACCGAATAACTTCCGGCTTGGGAAAAGAGCACAAGGCCAATCAGAGTCAAACCCATACCCACGGACAGGGAATAGGGACGCGGATGCCGATCAATATAAAAACCAACCATGGGCTGAAGGATCGAGGCCGTTCCCTGAAAGGTCAGGGTGATCATCCCGATCTGAGCAAAGCTCAATCCATAATTAGTCTGAAGCAGTGGATAGATTGCGGACAACAGGGTCTGCATCATATCGTTGAGCAGATGACAGACACTGATCACAATAAGGATGGCAAAAGCTGTTTTTTCAGCTGGCTGAACGTTTACGGAGGGAAAACTCACGGGAACTTCCATTATGACGGCGATAAAAACTCTCCGCTCAAGGCCGCGTCAAGAGGGAAGTAAAAGGGACTCACGGAAATCATGTCCTGCATTATTCCGTTTCTAAATTACGCTGGTCACACACAGCGAAGCCGAGGATCGTGGAAGTAGGACCGACACGTTACTGCTTGATGCAGAATTGGAATAAAATAATGACTGAGCGTTCATGGTTATTGGCAGGATCAATAGGGCTTCTGCCCTATAAAATTGCCAGGAGGATCATAGTTACAGACCACGATCAGATTGCCCCGGCACAGACTGGTGGCACAGCCAATCTGCCTGGTATTCCTCCAGACCATCTGAGTGTAATGACCAACATTTGCAAAACGAGAGCCTTGAATCGCACCTCCCCGGTAGTGGGATTTTTCTTTTGCCCAGGCCTTGACTGCATCAGATGTTCTATAATAGCTGGCGGTGCCGATAAAGATATTCTCACCATATTTTTGTTGCCACTTGCCTGAGCGGGGACGATGTTCAATCCCACACCGGGAAGAGGCAAGATGATCAGCCCATCGCTGGGCATACACAGCCAGTTCTCCTGACCAGCACAGAGGACCGACACCGACTTCCGCCCGAATTTTATTGTGCAGAGCAACAATCTTCTCGGATTCCGGCAGACTCACACGGGAACCAGACAAATCACTATGCACAGTTCGACTCTCAGCAGCGCCCAGAGAGAGGCCCTGCAAAAGAAACACTCCCACAAACGCCATGACCAGACACCGCAAATGTTGCATATTCCCACGTACGCTCAATCTCTTTTTACTCTTCTCCAATCAAACAATTGCTTCTTTCTTTCGCTTACTCCCACACCCGACAAAGCCGCGCCAAAGAAACGTTTCTATCAAAAAAAACAGTTACATTGCAATCTTTAAAATGGAAAAACCACCAATAAGCAGAGCCACAAAGATCACGCAGAGGATATTGAAATAACGGTCAATAAAATGCATTGCCTTCTTACCCCATTTCTTTAGGAGCCAGGCGACAACAAAAAAACGGGTGGCTCGGGCGGCGACTGAGGCAAGGGTAAAAACAAACAAATTCACCTTGGCGACCCCGGCCGTTATGGTAATCAACTTATAGGGCAGAGGAGTAAGCCCGAAGATATAGACAATCCAGGCATTCCATTTATCATACACCTGAAAAAGGTACTCTCCTCCAAGACCGGCTCCAAAGGTTGTAAGGAAATAGGAGGGCAGGGCAATATCATTGCGGCCATCAACCAGCACCAGTTGCACATGCGCCACGTTCTCCACAATCCATCTGCCCATAGTTTCCCAGGCAAAAACACCAATACCGTATCCTGCCAGGCCGCCAAGAACCGAAGCAATTGTACAATAAAGGGCTATCCGCCACCATCTGGTGGGTGCGGCCAGAACCATGGGTATAAGCAGGATATCAGGAGGCAAGGGGAAAAAACTACTTTCGGCAAACGAGATACATATAAGCGCCGGGATAGCATAGGGAGTGTATGCCCAATGCAAGGTCCAGTAATAGATCCAACGATGAATATGCCACAGGGAGGAGGGGCGCTTTAAGACATCTTCACTCATCACCACACCTGCCCAGCCAGCCGGTCAACCATTCCCACAGCACTATTTGTATCAATACTCATGACTTCCTTTTTCCTCTAAGGACCTCTCCATTTTACCTTGCACCTGTCACCTCTCAACCTTTGCCTGGATAGCTGAAGACCAGTTTTTTCGCCTGCAAATCCACCTGGACCTCGCCGCCCCGGGTCAGAGCACCAAAGAGGATCTCGTCGGTAAGCACATCGCCAATCTCTGTCATAATCAGCCGCCGAAGCGGCCTGGCGCCAAAATCAGGATCATAACCCTTGGTGGCCAAATATTTACCGGCACTGGGACTCAAGGTAATGGTCACCTTCCGTACTGCCAGTTGCGCCTGTAATTCAATAATCATCTTGTCTACAACCTTTTCTACCGCTTCCGCGTTCAAAGCCCCAAAAGAGATCATAGCGTCAAGCCGGTTACGGAACTCGGGAGCAAACAAACTCTTGACCGCCTTCTGGTCACCCCCCTTTTTCTCGGTCACAAAACCAATAGGGGTGCTGCTCATCTCGCGGGCGCCGGCATTAGTGGTCATAATCAGGATCACATTCCTGAAATCCGCCTTCCGCCCTGAATTATCGGTAAGAGTCGAGTGATCCATCACCTGAAGAAGTATGGAAAAGATATCGGCATGGGCCTTTTCAATCTCGTCGAGCAAGAGCACGGAATACGGATGCTTACGGATGGCCTCAGTGAGCAGACCGCCCTGATCAAAGCCCACGTAACCGGGAGGCGCACCAATGAGGCGGGCCACCGCATGTTTTTCCATATACTCACTCATGTCAAAACGCTCAAAATGGATGCCCAATGTCTGGGCCAGCTGCCTGGCCACCTCGGTCTTACCTACTCCCGTGGGCCCGGCAAAGAGAAAACAACCGGTGGGCGACTGTGGATGACCAAGACCGGCCCGCGATCTTTTAACAGCACCCACCACCGTTTCAATGGCTGCATCCTGACCAAAAATCACCCCTTTCATGGTGGCAGCCAGTTCTTTTAAAGAACCAAGCTCAGCGTTTGATCCACTTTTGGCCGGAACCCTGGCCATGCGAGAGACCACCGCCTCCACATCCCGGACCGTGACGGTGCGGCCAATCTTACCGGCCAGACGAAAACTCGAGCCCACCTCATCCAGAACATCAATGGCCTTATCCGGCAAAAAACGGTCGTTGATATAGCGGTCAGCCAGTTCTGCTGTGGCCCTGATAGCTGTTCCAGCATACTTGACCTGATGATGCTGCTCATACTTCTGCTGTAAGCCCTGCAAAATCAGTCGGGTCTCCTCAACGCTTGGTTCCTCGACATCGATCTTCTGAAAGCGACGGGAAAGAGCCCGGTCCTTTTCAATATGATTTTTATACTCTTCATAGGTGGTAGAGCCGATACAGCGAAGAATCCCGGATTGCAAAGCCGGTTTCAACAGATTGGAGGCATCCATGGAACCGCCACTGGTGGCCCCAGCCCCGACAATAGTATGAATCTCATCAATAAAGAGGATGGCATTCTTCTTACGTTCCACCGCCTCCACTACACTTTTCATCCGCTTCTCAAAATCACCCCGATACTTGGTGCCAGCCACCAGCGTCCCCATATCGAGCAGATAGATATCTGTATCCTGCAGGAGATCAGGGACCAGGGCCTTGAGTCCTTCAGCCCGAGCAACACTGTCATCATGGATGCGCAGGGCCAACCCTTCAGCAATGGCCGTCTTACCAACGCCAGGTTCTCCCACCAGCAGGGGATTGTTTTTCTTGCGCCGGCAAAGCACCTGCATCATCCGGCTCACCTCCATATTCCTCCCAATGAGAGGATCAAGGTGACCTTCTGCCGCCCGTCGCGTAAGATTAACCGTAAATTCCTGAAGAACCTTCTCATCCTTATCTGTCTCCCTGGTCTCAGCACCGGGTTCTGGTCCAGCAGGCATTCTGGGCAGCGGCTCCTTCTGCAAGCCTTCTGAGGGCAGCCCATGGGAAATATATTCAATCACCGCCAGACGACCGACCCCTTCAGAACCGAGAAAATAGACGGCATGGGACTCGGCCTCAGAAAAGATGGCCGCCAGCACATCACCACTGTCCACCTCGTTCTTGCCACAACTCTGGACATGGGAGACCGCCCGCTGCAATACCCGGTTAAAAGCCACAGTCTGAGCCGGCTCACTGGGACCAACAGAACCCAGAGTCGGCAATTCGCCTGTAAAGAAAGCCTCCAACCGCTGTTTCAGATTCTCAATGGAGCCTCCACACCGACTGATAATATGAGTTGTCAACTCATCATAGAGCAGACCATAGAGCATATGCTCCACGGTCACATATTCATGCCTGTAGCTCTTTGCCTCTCTAATCGCTCTGACCAGTGCCGTTTCCAATGTTTTACTCAGCATCTTTTTCACCATATCCCTGTAAGCAGAGGGAAACAATTCCCGCTGAACACCATATTTAACTATATTTTCTCCATAGAACAACGCAAAGGAAAACCATTTTTTCGAGCCAGATGATGTACTAGTTCAATCTTGGTTTCACAGATCTCCCAGGTATAAACCCCAGCCACCCCGACCCCTTGCTGATGCACGTCAAGCATGATCTTGGTTGCCACCGATGTTGATTTATCAAAGATATTTTCCAGAATCGAAACCACAAATTCCATGGAAGTATAATCATCATTATGCAGCAATGCCTTATACAGCGAAGGTTCCCTGATTTCTTCCTTGTCTCTGGTAGCAACCGATCCTTGATGTTCATCTTTTGTCTTGCTCATTTTTCAACACACAACCAGGCTGTTCATTTGTATGAAGCCACTGAAAAAAATTAACATGGCCATTTAATTTCCCGGGGCGGCATAGGGTGCCGTAACGAAATAGATATAAATAACCATGTTATTTAGTAACGGCTCCTAATGTTCCGTTTTCTTCCAGGCAAACATGCTTAAAAAAAGCTCTTCCAAAAGCAAAGTTGGTGGCAGAGGCGATCCTTTGAGTTGGAATTCAGTCTTCAAAAGAAGAGCCAGCCACTCCTTTAATACCGGGCAGGAAAATTCTTCCGCCTTACTGAAACTCATGAACAGAGCATACGGATGACCTTTCAACATCTCAGTCCATTCCCCCTTTTCCTTGAGGGCAGGCAAATAGACATCCTGAAACTGTCTGGCCTGCATCCCCCGCTGCCAGGACGGATTTGCCTGCAACTGCATGGAACGAAACAGGAGCAATCTTCTTATATAATTGCGCATGGTGGCCAGAATAGCAAGGCCATGAATTCCATTTTCTACCAGACGGCCAAGAATCACCAGAGTAGAGGCAACCTGTTTTTTCCCAAAGGCCTCCGTCAATTCAAAGAGAGCATCCTCTCTGGTCCGACCCACCATTGTCTCAATATCCGCACAACTGATCAATGGCCGATCCTCAACAAACAGGGCCATCTTCTCCAGCTCCATGACCACCGCCACCGGATAAAAGCCTACCCGTTCAAAAAGCATCTCCATGGCCCGCGGCTCTATTTTTTTCTGAAAAGGGGCAAGGGTCCTGAGTGCCAACTCACGCAAGACCTCTTTCTGATTCTTCTGCGCCGCAAAACTGGCTCCCGCTTCAATAGAACAATCAACAATCAGTCCATTTTTCTTGATGAAGGTGTAAAATTGTTTTCTCTTATCAACATTTTCAGCACTGAGAAACAGAAAATTGTGTCCCGGTAAGCCCTTTTCAAAGGCGGCAAGATAGCGATCAGCAAGGGTTGCAGCCCCACCACCCCTGACACCTGTTTGCGGCCCGGACTCGGCGAGCAGCTTGTCAACCCAGCTCAGATCGCCACCAGGCTTGGCAAAGCTGAATAACTGCTGCCACTGCTCAGAGCCAATATCAGAAAACTTTTCATCCGCGTCCAGTGCGGCCAAATCTGCCAGACTCTGAAGCTGCAGACGGGCTGGGCCTGGCCGCCCCGCCTCATGGGCCAGCATTGCCTTATTCCAGATATCTTTGGCCACCGCCTTAGAATGAAAAAGACGACTGTCGGTCACTCTGTAAATCTGTCGACCAGGCAAAAGACTGAAGTTCATGATCTGGCCAAGGGTTCGGCTCGGATCCTCCTGGTCTCCATCAATGGGATGCACTGTCCCCCCGTCCTTCTGGAGCAGAGCCTGCTGCAGTATATCAGCCGCCTCACGGCACAGATATCTCTCTCCGAAAAAGAGAACTACTCGTCCCTGCTGTTCCACACTGCCTTGGTCAAGCCAGGATGTCAGTTCATCTCGTTTAATCAGGGCCATAGTTACTCAACGTTCAATCCTGTTGCTCGCCCTGCTTCTACTCCATTCTCCGTGGCAGTCTGTATCCCGGTCTTTCCACTATTCTGTTGTTCAATCTGCTTCTGATCCATGATCTTATGCAAAATAGCAGGCAGCGAACCTGGTTGCAGATACTCTTCTCCCATCCCCTGTTTAAAAATGATTGCCGCCTGATTGCTGACATCTTTCCAACTCAAGCTATCGGAACGAGAGGCAACCAGTTCAAACAAAAGTTGATTGTACGGGTTATTGACAATGGCCTTGCCGGTCCCCACCGTTGCGAGGATATCCACCTTGTTGTGAAAAAAAGTGGCCAGCTCTGAATAAACCCGAATTCCACCACAGGAACCCAGACTCAAAAACCGTTGTTTACTGACCAGATCCGCCTGAACAATAGCCCCGGACTTCAACAGCTCCTGCAAAGGATCAAGTAACTGCTCTTTTCGCCAGTAACTATGACCGCGCTGGACAAACATTTCATGCCCGCCCTTCAAGAACTGCTTCAGAAGCTGCTGCTGCTGATTCACATCATAATAAACAACAACGGAATGGGAGATCTCAATACCATTCATGTGCTTCACCCAGTCAACAACCAGAGGATACCTTACCTGCATCTGGTGAATCTGCTCCAGATTTTGAGCCGGGGCCGCCAGAAGTCCTTTCAGCTGCGCCACTGCGGCACGATCCCGGACGCTCTCTGCCGCCATCAAAGAAAAAGAAGTGGAAATCCGCGGTCGATAGCCATGGGCCATCAGGGTCTGACAATTGGAACGGAAGGACTGGGTTCCATCGTCATCACTATGAAAAACTGATAAACTGCTCAATTTCCCATCCACCTTCCACTGTGCAAAACTGGTTTTGACATACTGATCAAAGGAGATCATCCCATACTCGGACATCATCAGCCTGATCCTGATCTTATCCACCTCACCGACCAGGTGTGGATACTCTTGGATATAATATTGGAGGATTACCCGCAACTGGGTGCTGAACACCGTATTTTTATCCCGAATTGCGGTCAGCATCTTAGCAATAAGGTAGGTACGTGTCTGCGGCTCGATTGTCTGAAGCAAGGTCATGAAGGTGGCGGAAAAGAGGATCAGACTGTTTTCATCCTGAAAAGCTGATTCAGCCACCAGATCAAGGACCTGCTCCTGCTCCCGCACCTGGTCCGGGAAAAAGAGGGTGAGTTTCCCTTTCTGGGCCAGACTGATGATAAAATCGGAGACATGAGTATTCTGAGGATCAATGTTTTTCAGGAAAACCAAAAGGTTACCGCCAAAACGGGTATCAATTCTTTCTTTTAAGACCGGCACCAGAATATCACGAAAAGAGGAATCGTAGAGATCACTACCACGAGAAATAAGGATATAGGCATTGGCAGTGGTGCAATCTTTTGCCCCCTGCAACCGGGCGGCAGCTGTGGCACGACGCAGCACAGCAATAGCCGCCCCTCTGCCTCCGGCAAGCCCGGTGGAGAATTCACTGCTGAAGCGGACCTGAACTTTTGCATCAAGTCGCTGAAAGATCTCGCGAAGATAACTAACAGGACAGGAAGACAAAACTTTGATCCCCACCTCCTGACCACTTGCCTCAGTGATATCATGCAGATTATTGATCTTCCAAATCAGATGATCTCCGGCATCAAAAAATGCCTGGAGCAACAAGCTCTTATCCTTGGCCTGATATGCAAAAAACTGTGAGTCCTGCACATCCTGGGCAACAGCGAAATAATTGGTAATCCAGGAAAGTGAGCTTGCAGGCGTCACTCCAGCAAGCTGAAACAAGGAACGGGCATTCCAAGCATCGGTATTTGACAATCTTTGCAGATAGCTCATATTGGCCAGGGCTGACTCCGGGGTCATCGCAGTGATCTTGCAGCTCTTTTCGGTGGCCCAGCACTGTTTTTCCGTCATTCGATTAATGAGCAGCAATCCCTTGTCAACTGTCTCTACTGTTTGCCCCGGCACTTCCAGGAAGGCCTTGAAAGCCCAGAGGGCAGGTTCTTTCAACGATGCCAGCCGATCTATCAGCCCAAACATTACCGACGGATTCAAATCTTTCACTTGACCAATGGCCATGGCCACCCGGGCTGAGACAAAATTCAGATTTCCAAGTTTTTCCAGTAACTGCCAGCAAGCCTCAGCATCCACTCCAGGGAGCGTGGCAAAATGTTCCAGGACAACAATATAGCCATATGAGATATGGGCCTGTGGCAACCGATGCAGGACTTCCAGCACTCCCTCAGCAGTCATGGAGGGTAAACCACCAAAAACTCTGAGAGCCCGCATATTGGTATAACTCAAGTTCTTGATCAATTCTTTGGCCTGGGCGAGCTGTTTCGCATCCATCTTCACCTTGGCCAGGACCTCCATCGTCTGTATAGAAGCCTGTTCCGTAGCAAGATCGCTACTGATTTTACCGCTACCACCACCCAAACCGGCAAGACTACTTGGCGTCCACGACAAGAACAGCACCAGCACAAAAACCAGCAGTAGTCCCTCCCCACTCATCACCTTTTTCAACTTTTGCATTCCCACTTCATCACTTTTATGTTTACTATTCCCTGACATCAAATCCATAACACTTTCTCACGCCTCCTAACCTTCAAAACAAAAAATCAACAATAATCAATTCCCGATAACCTGTAAAAAAAAAATTCATGCAACCGCGCCATTCCCATTTTTTCCCCTCTCTCTGCCTGGTTTTGGCCATGTTTCTCTGGGGAAGTTCTTTTGTTGCCATGAAACTGGCCTTTCAGGATTATCACCCTATGGTAGTCATCTTTGGCAGAATGTCGGTTGCCTCACTGGCCTTCCTCTGTTTTTTACCCAGATTTCGAACCATCCATATTCGCCGCCAGGACTGGCATCTCTTCGCTGTCATGGCGTTAAGCGAGCCCTGTCTTTATTTCTTTTTTGAAGCGCTTGCCCTGCAAAACACCAGCGCCTCACAGGCGTCACTAATCACCGCCATGTTGCCGCTGCTGATCACCATTGCCTCTATCTGCCTTCTCAGTGAAAGAGCATCGAAGCAAACCCTGACCGGTCTTTTCCTGGCAATGGGCGGGGCCATCATCCTCAGCCTTGGAGGATCAGCAAACGAGCAGGCCCCAGCACCCCTGCTCGGTAATTTCTATGAATTCATGTCCATGATCTGTGCCACGATCTATACCATCACCGTCAAACGACTCACCGCCTTCTACCCGGCGTTCTTTCTCACCGCGATCCAGGCCTGGATCGGAGCCCTTTTCTTCGCACCCTTCCTCGCTCTGCCCCAAGTCCCGCTGCCTGTATCCTTTCTCCTTGTACCCATGTCTGCCATCCTCTATCTCGGGCTGGCTGTCACTCTTGCCGCCTATGGTCTCTACAACTACGCACTGGCACAGATGGAAGCAAGCAAAAGCTCAATCTTCATCACCTTGATTCCCCTGTTCACCCTGCTGCTCAGTCGGATTCTCTTTAATGAAACCTTTACACCATTGCAGTATTTTGGCGGATTTACTATATTTTTTGGTGTATCAATGAGTCAGGATTTTTTCAGAATTTCAGCAGGAAAATTATTTCGGTACAGAACATAACCGTGACAGATCACGTATCAATGAGGAACCAAGCAATGGACAAACAACTCCAGAAACAATTAGAGGAACTTTTTTTAGCAATGACACGCGGTGCTGCCCGCAAAAAGATCTACGCCCTGCGGGCTCGACAGGAGGGCAACAAGGCTCTTGCCTGCCTCTTTGCAGCCATAAGCAGCTCAGAGTCCGCCCAAGCCGCCCGCTTTCTTATCCAGCTTCGCGGCCAGACAGGTAGCAACGAGCAAAATTGTTCCCTTGCCTTCACCGATGAGATCCCTGCATCCATCACTCTATACGAAAAGGCAGCAGGGCAGGCGGGTGACGTACATGACAAGGCCATACACAGCGCCTGTTCCCAATCTGTCAGAGTCCAGCGCATGCACATGAACCTGAAGAAGAAACTGGAAAAAAAAAGCCAGGACAAAGAGAGTAAGGTCAGCTACCACATCTGCCAATTCTGCGGATTTATCATGGCAGACAAAGCCCCGGAAAACTGCCCTATCTGCACCGCCCCGGCCAGCCGCTTTCAGGAGATCACTACCTGAAAAGAGCCCACATACCCGGGATAACATGTGCTCACGGCCAGCCCTTGTTCTCCAAACAAGAAAGCCCGTAACTTATTAAAGTTACGGGCTAATAAAAAAAATGGTGCCGCAGGCGAGAGTCGAACTCGCACGACCGTGGGCCACTACCCCCTCAAGATAGCGTGTCTACCAATTCCACCACTGCGGCGCACTTCTTTATTTTTTTTCTTTATTTTCGGCTGCTGTTCCTTTCGTTGCTGCAGGCGCTGTCTCTTCCTTCGCTGGGACAGCTGGCATAGGGATAACTTTTTCCTCTTTTACTGTTTTACCTTCCACCTGTTGCACTGCTGCAGGTGCTGTCTCTTGCTTCGCTGGAACAGCTGGCATGGGGATTACCTTTTCCTCTTTTCCTGCCTTATCTTCCACCTTTTCCACTGCTGCAGCTTTGGGTTTTTCCAACTCGGTCATAACCGACCCGGTACTCTTGCTGGATGAAAAATAAGCCAGAGAAACCGAGGTCAACATAAACACAATTGCCACAGAAGTCGTAATCTTGTTCAACAATGGCAACGGACCTTCTGACCCGAACAGCGACTGACCAGAACCACCAAATGTTGCCCCCACATCTGCCCCTTTCCCATGCTGGAGCAGGACAATCACGATCAGAAAGAGACAGACCGCTACATGGACAACTGTTAATAAGGTAATCATCAGTAAATACTATATTTCTTGAAAATGAATTATCCGTTCAAACGACTCTGCATTGAGGGCCGCACCTCCAACGAGAGCACCATCGATATCATCCTGAGCCATCAACGCATCAATATTATCAGGCTTAACCGAGCCACCATACAATATCCTAATCTGATCGGCAACATCTTTTTCATACATGCCTGCCACAAGGTTGCGGATAAAGGCGTGAACCTCCTGAGCCTGCTCTTTTGTGGCTGTTTGCCCAGTCCCAATCGCCCATACAGGTTCATAGGCAAGGACAGTGTCCCCCATATCCGCTGCCACGACACCAGCAAGGCCGGAGCGGATATGCTCTTCAATAATTTTAAAGGTCTGCCCACCCTCCCGTTCATCCAGAGTCTCCCCGACACAAAGGATGGGTACAAGCCCAAAGGCAAGGGCGCCCCGGACCCGTTTATTAATGAGCGCATTATCCTCATGAAAGATCTGCCGCCGTTCCGAATGACCAACAATGGCCGCAGCACCACCTGCGTCCAGGACCATCAGGGGAGATATTTCACCGGTAAAGGCCCCTTGCGCCTCCCAGCAGACATTCTGGGCAGCAAGGAGAATTCCTGTCTCCGCAACCACATGGGCAACCTGACTGAGCACGGTAAAGGGTGGAGCCAGCAACACATCACGATCCTTAAGCCCCACGCATGTTTTTGCAATATCTGCAGCAAGATGGCAGGCATCAAGGACTGTAGTATGCATCTTCCAGTTTCCGACAAGCAACGGCCTTCTCTTCATAACTGACTCCCCTGAGGCGTTCCTGCGACATAGCCGCCATTCGCGCTCATCAATTTGTATTTTTCAATCAAGGGCATCAACACCCGGCAGACTTTTTCCCTCCATTAACTGGAGAAAAGCACCGCCCCCGGTTGACATATAGGAGATATTTCCGGACTCACCAGATTTTTTCACCGCCGCGTTGGAATCCCCACCGCCCGTCACCGACAGGGCATGTGAGGTAGCAATCGCGTGGCACATGGCCATGGTCCCGCGGGCAAAGGCGTCCATCTCAAAAGCGCCCATTGGCCCATTCCAGACAATGGTTCGGACATCGGCCAAGGCCTCCTGGAAACAGATGGTCGAGGCCGGACCAATATCGAGTGCCATCCAGCCCTCAGGAATATCCTGGGCCGTCACATTCTTCACCACCGCATCCGCTGCAAACCGATCAGCCACCACAAAATCGACGGGGAAATAAAGCTTCACACCCTTTTCCCTTGCCGTCTGGATCAGTTGTCGAGCACTATCAAGAAGATCGTCTTCAGTCTTGGAAGCGCCAACCGGAACGCCCTGACTCTTAAGAAAGGTATTGGCCATGGCTCCGCCGATGATCATCCGATCCACCTTATCCAGCATATTCTGCAGGGCACCCAGCTTGGATGAGACCTTAGCCCCACCAACAATGGCCATCAAGGGACGGACAGGTTCGTCCATCGCCTTGTGGAAAAAATCCATCTCTGTCTGAAGAAGGAATCCGGCACACTTTTCCTGGACCAAGGGAGGAACACCGGCCACCGAAGCATGGGCCCGATGGGACGCGGCAAAGGCATCATTGACATAAGCATCAGCCAGACAGGCCAGTTGTTCTGCAAATCCAGGATCGTTTTCCGTCTCCTCCTTATGAAAACGCAGATTCTCCAGAAGAAGTACCTCGCCCGGCTGCATGGACGCGACCATGGTCTCAACTTCCTGACCAATACAATCCGGAGCCAACCGTACCTCCTGGCCGAGCAGAACTGAAAGATGCCTGGCAACAGGGGCAAGACTGAAGTCCATAACCCGTTGACCTTTCGGCCTGCCCATATGACTGCACAAGATCAGTTTCCCTTTCTGCTCCAAGATATACTGAATAGTGGGCAGAGCCATTCGAATACGGATATCGTCGGTAATCACCCCCTGCTCATCCATGGGGACGTTAAAATCGACACGAACCAGTATACGTTTTCCGGTAAGTTCCAGATCACGGATCGTTTTCATTACCTCACTCCTCTTTCTTTAATCCTAAAAACTGACATTCTATTCCAAGAAGCATTCAAGTTGACACCGAGAAGGCAAGAGAGCGGCGACGAAGCAGTACGGGAGTACGGTGAGGAGCCGCGCAGTGTAGCCGACGAAGGTGCCGGATTGAATGCAAATTGGAATTAGAGCATCTTGTCGGCAACATGAATTGTCAAATCACCCAGCATATTGGTGTAGCTTCCCAGCTCATTATCGTACCAGCCATAAACAACCGCCTGGGTCACCGGCACACTGAGCATACGATCAGCACCGGCGCCGAGGGCACAGGATTTAATTTTGTCAAGATTCACAGAGATTGAGGCAGTGCGAGTATGGGTCTCAGTACCTTCAATAACGGCTGCCGCCTCCGGCACTCCGATGATATCAGACGAGACATTCTGCTCCTCCGTATACTCCAGATAAGGAGAATTCTGGGCATAGTCGCGGTAAATTGCATTTATCCTGTCTCTTTTAAGCGGACTTTCGAGATCATCCTGAACATTGAGCACCAGTACAATCAATGAACCGGTTGAAGTCGGAATACGTACCGATTCGGCGATAAAGCCAATAGACTTCATCTCGGGGATAACCAGAACCAGAGCCTTGGCCGCTCCCGTGGTCGTCAGGATAATATTATTGAGAATCGATCGGTTCTTGCGCAGATCAACCGCCCCACTCTTAGGAAGACGATCCAGAACCTGCTGACTGCCGGTTGCCGCATGAATAGTGACCATGGAGGCTGAGAGAAAATTCTCCGCCCCGATGCTCTCCATCAACGGCTTGATCATATAGGAAAGACAGGTCGTGGTACAGGAGGCCGCCGAAATGAGGGAGTGACGTGATGAATCATAATCTTCATCATTGATGCCCATCACTGTGGTCACCGCATCAACCGGCATATCCATGCCCTTTGACTTGATCTTAAAAGGGGCAGAGAGTAAGACCTTCTCGGCCCCGGCCTGCAGATGCCCACGAAGCGATCCCCACTTGGCATCAGCGTCGGCGGTGGGATCCGTAAAGGCCCCGGTAGTATCCACTACCAGTTTCACCCCGCTTGCCTGCCAGGCGATATCCTTGGGATCACGGGCAGTGCGCAGAAAAGTTACCGGCACGCCATTAATAACCATGCTGCCCTTTTCTTCATCCAGGTTCTCTATCACCCGACCGCCCTTATGCCCATGAAGATATGACCCCAGACGGCCATACGAGGAATCACGCTCAATACAAGACGCCAGATCGTTTAACCCCCGACCGATCTCCCGACCAACGTTAACGGTGATTTCAGAAAAATGTTTTCTTGAGACATGATGCCAGAGTGACAGCTTCCCGATCCGACCGAGGCCGTTTATCCCTAAATTCATGGCAATGATTCTCCTTTGCGGGTAAAATAATACTTAAATCAGTGCATTGCATTGCGCCAGGATGCGCAAGACAGCACAATATTAACAAAAACCTCTAGTTAGAAGACATGTAAAAGCTCCACAGTCTTATACTGTATTCCAAGCTATTCTTCAAAGACTATCAAGACCATGTATTCAAAAAAAACCTTATGGGTACCTTGAAAGATTAGAATTTCAGGGACCGTTAAGAAATTCAGCAGGCAATAAATGAAATTCACAACGCCATTGCAAGCAGCAATTCTTATCAGACGCTACAAACGCTTTCTAGCCGATGTCAAAACTGAAGACGGCACAGAGTTCACTGTCCATTGCCCTAACTCAGGCTCCATGCGCGGTTGTTCCACCCCTGGAAGCAAGGTGCTCATCTCCCGCTCCGCAAACCCCAAGAGGAAATACCCCTGCACCCTGGAAATGATCAAAGAAGGAACAACATGGATCGGCATCAATACCATGCGCACCAACCATCTGGTAGCTGAGGCAATTACCGAGAAACGAATTGCTGAATTTAACAATGTTGATACTATTCAAGCAGAAATCAAGACCTCAAAGTCTACTCGACTTGACTTCCTGCTCACCAAGGGCGGCTATAAAACCTATATAGAAGTCAAAAACTGTTCCCTGGTTGAAGATGGCTGCGCCATGTTTCCGGATGCCGTGACGGCCCGCGGCACAAAACACCTGCATGAGCTTGCAGAATTGGTAACCCAGGGGAATGAAGGGGTTATCTTTTTCTGTGTCCAACGCATGGATGCAGACAGCTTTCGGCCAGCCGCCCAAATAGATCCACTCTATGCCGAAACCCTGATACGCGTACACCAGCAGGGGGTCAGAATCCTGGTCTATCAGGCAGAGGTCACAGCAGAAGAAATTCGCATTATCCGTCCCCTTCCCTTCTCACTTTCCAAGGGCTAACCAGCCATGAAACAAACACCAGCACCCATAAAAAAAGGGGTTGTCCTCCTCAGCGGCGGTCTTGATTCCACCACTGTTCTGGCCATTGCCCAATCTCAAGGCTACGCCTGCTACTGTCTCAGTTTCAACTATGGACAAAAACAATCCATTGAACTGGAACGGGCCAGCCACATCGCCAGAAGCTTCTCGGTGGAACAGCACCTGATCCTGCAGCTAGATTTAGGCAAGATCGGGGGATCGGCACTCACGAGCACCCTCACCGTACCCAAAGATCGAGACCTGAGCCTGGAAACAGATGAGATCCCAGTCACCTATGTACCGGCAAGAAACATGATTTTCCTGACCCACGCGGTTGCCTGGGCTGAAGTCCTGGGGGCAACAGATCTTTTTATCGGCGTCAATGCAGTTGATTATTCCGGCTATCCCGACTGCCGCCCGGAATTCCTGGAGGCCTTCACCAAAATGGCAAACCTTGGCACCAAAGCCGGCGTGATGGGAAAAGTTGGATTTACCATCCACGCACCACTGCTTTCTCTAAGCAAAAAGGAAATTATCGAAAAAGGTCTCACGTTAGGGGTAGATTACAGCCTGACCCACAGCTGCTATGACCCCAAAGAAGGGAAGGCCTGCGGCAGATGCGATTCCTGCCTGCTGCGCCTCAGGGGATTTGTCGAAGCCGGGCTCAAAGACCCCGCCCCCTATGTCAGGTAGTGCCAGCCCATAAATGGTCTTTTGGTCCGATCTCTGCGTCATATTCAAAACATAATGCTCGCAATACCATTTATATGCCTGCGCTTATTTTTTTCGCAATCCTTGATATCGAACAAAAATCCTTATTTCCGGACAGACATCAGGTAGCTCCATTACCACAAACTGGAGATAAAGAATGGAAGGCTTTCAATCCTGCAGATCATTATAGGTGATCCGGCCACCAAGGAGGGTCAACACCGCCTTGCCCTGAAGCTGCCAGCCCAGGAACGGTGAGTTCTTTGACAGAGAGGCTATCAGATCCTCGGTAAAATTGAATTTCCTGTCAGGATCAATAACCGTTATATCCGCAACATCGCCAATAGCCAGGGAGCCGCCGGCAACACCAAGAATATGGGCTGGAGCAGAAGACATCAGTTCGACCAGACGGGCTTCAGTGATCACCCCATCACGTACCAGGGCCAAACTCAGGGGCAGGGAAGTCTCAAGCCCGATAATACCATTGGCCGCCCGATCAAACTCCACCTTCTTTTGCAGAACAGAATGGGGGGCATGGTCAGTGGCAATGGCATCAAAGGTGCCATCCTGCAGACCAATACGAATAGCCTGACGATCTTCCTCGGTACGCAGGGGCGGATTCATCTTGGCATTGGTATTGTAGCCTTCCACCGCTTCCTCGGTCAGGGTAAAATAGTGGGGTGTTGTCTCGGCCGTGACCCGAACTCCCCTTTTTTTCGCCTGGCGGATCAGATCCGTCGCTGCCGCGGTGCTCACATGGGCGATGTGAACATGATGGCCGGTCAACTCGGCCAATGCCAGTTCCCGATAGACCATAATAGACTCGGCAGCGATCGGAACACCACGCAGACCAAGACGGGTCGAAACCAGACCTTCATTCATGACCCCGTTACGACTGAGCGAAATTTCCTCGGAATGAGAGATGACCAGCAGGCCATGACTGGCCGCATATTCCATGGCCCGCCGCATGAGCTGACTGTCAACCACGGGTTGCCCATCATCACTCAACGCCACCACACCGGCCGCCTTCAGCTCGCCATATTCAGCCAGCCCTGTTCCGTCGCTCCCTTTACTGATCGCCCCCACCGGATAGACCCGGGCAGAGGCATGCGCTGCCTGCTCAAGGATAAAACGGGTGACCGCAGCCGTATCATTGACAGGTCTGGTATTGGGCATACAGGCCACCGCTGTAAAACCTCCTGTGGCTGCGGCAAGTGTCCCGGAGGCGATGGTCTCCTTATATTCTTCACCAGGCTCGCGAAGATGGACATGCATGTCAATCAGCCCCGGCACCACCCATTTCCCTTGCAGGTTAAAACATCTTGCCCTTTCAGGAACAGAAGACTCAGGTGGCACAATCCTGCCATCTCGAAGCCACAGATCTCCTTGTCCATCAACCTTGTTTCCCGGATCAATAATCCGGCCATTCTGTAGAATCGTTATCTCATTCATGGCAACCTGTTATTGAGTATCCCCGCCTTTCTCTCCACCCATAACCAGATAGAGCAGGGCCATACGAATGGCCACACCATTGGCAACCTGATCAAGGATCACGGAACCGGTCCCATCTGCCACATCCGGATTCATCTCCACACCACGATTGATAGGACCTGGATGCATGACAAGCACATCTCTATTGGCCAGTTTGAGTAGTTTACGACTGACCCCGTAGAATCTGGCATATTCACGAAGTGAAGGAATCAGAGGATCATGCTGCCGCTCCTGTTGAATCCGCAAGGCCATCACCACATCAGCCCCCTCAACTGCCTCTGCGGCAGTGGCACAGACTTGCGCCCCCAGAGACTCAATATAGGGAGGCATAAAAGTCGCGGGCCCGGCAACCCTAACTTGGGCCCCCATTCGGGTAAAGCCGATAATGTCAGAATGGGCAACCCGGCTATGAGCAATATCGCCAATAATCGCTACGGTTAACCCCTCAACTCTGCCTTTGTGCTCAATCACTGTCATCAAGTCAAGCAGTCCCTGGCTGGGATGTTCATGGGTCCCGTCTCCGGCATTAATAATTGCAGCATTGACATGCTGGGTCAAAAGCAGAGACGATCCGGAACTGGGATGACGAAGAATAATGATATCGGGATTCATGGACTCAAGATTACGAGCCGTGTCAATAAGGGTTTCCCCCTTCTGGGCTGAGCTGGTCGAGGCAGAAATATTAAAGGTGTCAGCACTCATCCGCTTGGCAGCGATTTCAAAGGAAAGACGAGTGCGGGTGGAGGGTTCAAAGAAAAAATTAATAATCGTCTTCCCGCGAAGTGTCGGCACTTTCTTAATGGGACGCGAGGATATCTCCTTGAAAGAACGGGCAATGGAAAGGACATAAAAAATATCCTCTGTTGAGAATTGCCCCATCTCCAGAATATGCTTATGCTGAAAACGATATTCTTTATTCACGTCCGCTCCCACTCATTAAACTGAGACAAATCAACGAACAATATCCCCAAGACGATCCCAGCGGATAGAAGTATAACGATCAATGGAAAAAAGTGATTTATCAACATCCCAAGACCAATAGATGATAAGGGCCTTACCTAAAACGTCCTGCAGATCAACGAAGCCCCAGAAACGACTATCATAACTATTGTCGCGGTTGTCACCCATGACAAAAATTTTGCCATCCGGAACCGTCACCGGTCCGAAATTATCCCTTGGACCGGCAGCCGAGCTCATGATGTCACGAGAGGTAAAATGGGCATGAGGATTCTCAACCTGCTGGCCATTCAGGAAAACCTGTTTATCTCTGACCTCAATGCTATCACCACCTATGGCCACGACCCGTTTAATATAATCAAGAGAACGATCACGTGGAAAGCGAAAAACAACCACGTCCCCATGGGCTGGACCCTGCCGGGAAATCAGTGAGGTACCAATTACCGGTACCCTGACCCCGTAACTGAACTTGCTTACCAGCAAATGATCCCCGATCTGCAGTGTCGGCAGCATAGACCCGGAAGGAATTTTAAAGGCCTGAACGATAAAAGTCCGCACAAAAAGAGCAAGAAGCACTGCAACTACGATGGCCTCCACATACTCCCGAACAACTGATTTGTTTTTTCCCACGCTATTCAACTGTATCTTCTCCTTCTTTAAATTATCATCAAATAAAGTGCATGAGACTGATTACCGCAAAAAAACTTTCTTTTCAAGCCAGTTCCACCTTGAAAAAAAATATTGCACGCTCCCAAATTCTTAATTCCCTTCATCCTGCCCCTAACCATGCCAATACACAATAAAAAGGATATGAGACCAGAAAAAACATCAATATATTGTGCCCCCCTTGCCAACAAAACAATCCTGAACCCTTTTACTCATTTATTTTATTGGAAATATAATAAATTTTTCTTATTAGTTTTCTTGACAAAGTTTTTTTTTTATGTCCTTAATAGAAAATCAAGATCGTAACAATTATCAGCATGCATAAACTCAGTGCAAACAATAAGAATTTACAGAAAGTACGACTAAACAATCATGAAGCTGCCTTTTCTCTCCACAGAAAAATTGGTTATCGGTTTAGATATTGGTTCACATGCCGTTAAAATATGTGAATTGAAACGAACAGACAAAGCCTATACAGTCGTAAATCTCGGCAGCATAATTCTTCCTGAGGGGGCGGTTGAAGATGGCTCATTACAAGATCCTGAGACCGTGGGCAAAGCCATTTCCGAACTCCTGACCAACCTCAAAATAAAACATAAAAAAGTTGCCATTTCCATTTCCGGCTACTCGGTCATTGTTAAAAAAATCCACCTTGAAGTCATGGAAGAAAAGCAGCTTGAAGAGTACATTACTGCTGAGGCAGAGCAATATATTCCCTTTGACATTGACGATGTCTATCTTGATTTTCAGGATCTTAAAACCAATACTGAAGGATCAAACCACACAGATGTCATGCTTGTTGCCGCCAAAAAAGAAGTTATCGACGAATTTCTTGACATGCTACAGGGGTTAGGTCTCCAGCCGGTTGTGGTCGATGTGGATGGCTTTGCCCTGGAGAATATATACGAAACCAACTATCCTCAAAATGAGAATGTAGCCTTGGTGGATATTGGTGCTTCCAAGATGAATATCAACATTATTACTAATGGCATGTCCGTGGTAGCAAAAGACATAGGGATAGGGAGCCGACAATTAACTGAACAGATTGCCGACACCTTCGACATCACTATGGAAGAGGCGGAAAAATTAAAGATTGGGTTAATCCATGTCGAAGAAAAGCAGGAACAGATTGCAAAAATTTTCACCTCCACATGCTCCCAATGGGTTTTAGAAATTAAAAAATCCATTGATCTGTATCACTCTAACCCTGCCAATAAACACCTGAGCAAGGTGGTCTTAAGTGGCGGAGGGGCCAAGGTGGCAGGCTTGGCTGAATTTCTGGAAAAAGAAACCAATGTGCCTGTTGAAATCATCAATCCTTTTGCCAAAATGCTCGTCAATCCTAAACAGATTGATATGGAATACCTGAACACTGTTGCCCCGGAAATGGCCATTGCGACGGGTCTAGCCATCCGCACATCAGATATTTAAGAGCAGTGATAAATAAACAACTCGTACATTTTAAATATTTTATTACTACCGCCATAATTATTGAAGCGTTGACTGTTTCAGGGATGGAAGAAAAGTGACCGGTTTCTTATATTATATTTGCATTTTTATTTGTAATTCAAATGAATATTTATTTTTTCCCAGCGGCTTAGGTTGTCAATATGCTTAAAATTAACCTGCTCCCTATCCGGCAACTCCAAAAACATGCCAGAGCGCGTAATGAGTTCTTCGGTTTTGTCACGATATTCATACTGTTCATGTCTATTCTAGGTGCCATAGCTATGGCCCAGAGCAGTAAAGCCAGCTCCATTCAAACAGAGACGGCCAGGCTGACACAGGAAAAACAAACATATGACAAAATCCTGGCTGAGATCAAAAAGTTGGAGGCAGACAAGAAAGAGGTCGAAAACAAGATCAGCATCATTAAGAAATTAAAGAAAGAATCTTCACTCACTGTCCATGTCCTTGACGAGGTTGCCAGAAAACTTGACAGCTCCAGAATGTGGCTCACTTCACTCGACCAGCAAGGCAACTCGCTTACCCTGATAGGCCAAGCCTTGGACAATAAGACGATTGCCGAATTCATGAACGCTCTGGACGCATCCTCTTTTATCAGCGATGTCAATCTTTCCGATTCTTCACTCAGTAAAGTAGCAGGACAGGATCTGAAGGCTTTTTCACTCCAGTGTGCTGTTGGTTCAACGACAGATGAAGCTGATACTACCAATAAAACGAAACAATAACCCACACGTCCTCATTGTATGAAAAAGAATAACCAGGCATTTGCAACCTTTATAGACACGAAATTCATCCCTCTGCAAAGGAAGCATAAAATTGCGGGAGCAGCTGCACTGTTAATTGTGCCACTCATTCTTTTTGTCGTTGTTTTTTATCTCCCCAAAAGCAAGGAAATCGAGTCACTGACCCAACAAAAAAACACAGCGACACAAGAACTGCAAAAGGCCAAAGCAACAGCCGCAACCCTTGAGACACACAAAGCAGAAATGGCATCTGTTGAGGAACGATTCAATGAGACATCGGTCTTGTTTCCAAAAGAAAAAGAAATTCCTCGTCTCTTGACCGACATATCAGCAGAAGGACAAAGCGCTGGTCTTGAATTTCTGACCTTTAAACCTCTGGCAGCTGTCCCCAAAGATTTTTATTCAGAGATTCCAATCGATATCCAAGTAAGAGGCCCCTATCATAACATGGGTAGTTTTCTTGACCACGTGAGCAAACTGAACCGGATCGTCAGTGTCTCCAATGTTAAAATAAGCACTCCCAGTAAAAGTGAAGGAGAGATACTTCTGGATTCTACGTGTCGTCTGGTAACTTACCAGTTTACCAATATAAAGCTGGCGCAACCTAAAGCAGCGAAGAACTAATCATATTAAATTCTCTGATGAAAACGCAAACAAATATCAGACATCTGACATTCACTCTCAGCTTCTTGCTGGTCTTAAGCGGTCCCCTGTCTCTACAGGCTGTACCTGAGAGCAATGCTAGCAGTGAGACGAATCGGGCCAGCGGACAAGATCCTCTGGGGCTGTCATTACCCACCGATGAGCCATCAACTGTTTTTTCGTACCAGCTCGAAGGAAGACCAGATCCCTTTTCTCCATTCATCACCGAGAAGGCAACAAGCTCCATCAATATGGACGAGATTGTCGACAATGAGGAAACGCTTTCCGGCATGCAGTTGTTTGAACCAAGCCAGCTAAAATTGGTTGCCATCGTTTTTGAAGATTCTGCTGAACTGGCCATGGTCGAAGATGCTACCGGCCAAGGCTACGCACTTCGACCTGGCATGAAAATTGGCAGAAAAGGAATAATTACCACCATTGACCCTAACCAAGTTATCATTGAAGAGACATCGGTAACTCGTTCCGGTAAAAAAATAACTAATAATATCGTTATGCTTTTAAAGAAAAAGGGAGAAGAGTAAACAATGTATCCAAAGCTCTCCACATTCCAACCGACTATTTTTCTCACCCTTTGCCTTTTACTTCTGATGAGCACAGGATCGGTCTTTGCTGAGAACACGTTACCTGCGGCAGATAAATCCTACCTTATCCAGGACATCAAGTCAAACCTGCAGGGCGACGCTTTAAGCGTTGAAATTATTGGAAATAGCCTACCCGATTATAATACTTTTGAATTATTTAATCCCGCACGGCTTATTCTTGATATTGCTCACGCCAAGATGGATAGCAAGATCAATCCCGACAAGATCTTACCTGACAACAGCTACGCAAAACTTGTCACTAAACCCTTGACTGATCAAGATCCCAGCATCACCCGATTTGAATTCACTATCAATGACAGTCATACCTACTCAGTGGATAGAGACCAAAACAACATATTGATCCTCATTCACCCCAAAACAGATACCACACAGGCCGTGGCACCACCTGCAGCACCACAAGCGGCAGCACCGGTCGCATCTGCTCAAGATAACAGCGCCCCAACCATGCTCCAGGATATGATCATCAAAAAAGGAGCTGAGCAATCTGAAATCCTGATTCTTGCCGATACCCCAATCAAAGATTTCCGTCATAATATCGTTGTCGGCAAAAAAGGTCTGCCCGACATGATGTTTATTGACATAATGGGAGTCGATGGATCGAAGCTGGCACGAGAGACGGAAGTAGGTACAGCCCTGAGCAAGATCAGAGTCGCACCCAAGGGATCAGGGATCCGACTGCTCTTTGACTCTGGCCTGCCCTCACTTTTTGATTATACGGTTACTCCAGATCCTCAAGGACTGTTAGTAACTATTAAGGAAGCAAAACAAGACTCACAGCAAGGCATTAGCAAAAACAGCAAAGCCCCAGCGGACTCTACTCTTGATAATCTTATTGCTTCTTCGGCAACAGCCCTCACCAAGGGAAAGACCAAAGGAGAAAGCAGCAGTGACAATTTATCAGGAGCATTAGACAACTCTTTTAACTTTGGCGGATACAAAGACACTAAACGGATCAGTGTGGATTTCTTCAAAATCGATCTGCACAATGTCTTTCGCCTGTTCCGTGAGATCAGCGGCGTCAATATCATCGTCGATGATTCAGTGCAAGGGTCACTCACCCTGGCACTTAATGATGTGCCCTGGGATTTTGCCCTCGATGTTATTCTCAATTTGAAAGACCTGCGCAAGGAAGAGCGTTTTAACACTATTGTTATTTATCCGGCACAGAAGGAATTTTTCTGGCCGGTGCGAGAACAAGACAATCTCTCCGTGGAAGCAGACCTTTCAATTGTCCAGCAAGAACAGGATGCCCTGGTTATTGAACAGTCGGCAGCCCAATCAGAAGAAAGTGTGCAGTCGAAAGAACTGATACGCAAGGCACGGATTGAAGAAAAGGGAGATAACATGGAACAGGCTGTTGCACTTTACGAACAGGCCTTCCAACTTGATCCCAAAAACGCAAATCTGGCAAACCGCTTGGCTGTCCTCTATCTGGCAAATCTGGGTATGAATGCCAAGGCCGTTTATTTCGCCAAGGAGAGTTTGAAGATAGATCCCCGAAATAGTCAAGCAGCGCTCTACGCGGCCATTGGCTTGGCAAACATGAACCAGATTGCTGAGGCCACAGATTATTTTTCTCAGAGTATCAGCGCCCCGACCCCAATGAAAGAGGCATTGATCAGCTATGCCTCTTTCAGCGAACAGAATGGACAGCCAGAGAGTGCTCTGAAACTGATTGCTAAATACAATACGCTTTATGGTGAGTCTGTGGACACTATGGTTGCCAAGGCCAGAATCTATGACAAAATGGGCCAGAAGGAGAAGGCCAATGAACAATATCGAGCTCTTCTGGCATCAGGCTATCAACTTGTTCCAGGCCTGAAACAATATATACAAGCTCGGCTTGCAGGAAATGCAGTCCCGAGTATGTAATAATTTATGATAGTTACTGAATCCCGCAGAGGCGCAGAGACGCATAAAAAATATTATCTCTGCGCCTCTGCGGGAGATAGTTTTTTCACCAGTGAAGAGTTGAATAGCTAAAGCTTTTTTAATACAAGTTCATTACGTACCTGTAGGATCGCACAGACATGACACGTTTCGTTTATTCTTTAATGGCCAAGAGGTTTTCCATGAAACTCAGATCCAAAGTGGCGTCAACACTCGCCCTCTTCCTTCTTTCCCTTGTTCTTTTGTCTTGTAGTCCCTTGACTGCAGAGCCGGAAAAACCGACAGCAGAGGCCGCCAAGGTGACCATGCCCGATGCGACGCCTCCATCTCTGCCGGTTCAATATATGAAGCCTTCGTACCGGGTTGATGCTGCCAGCAAAAACGAACTGGACAGTCAAGCGGACGATGTGGTTTTCAAGGTAGGCCGGACTATCAGCTCAAAAAAGAAGGTACCTCTCAGTTTGATCATGAAGCCTTTGGCGGCCATAAAGAAATTAAATATTTCTTGGGCAGATGATGTCAAACAGGATATTCTGGTAGACGTGGACATTCAGGCCAATGATGACTTTTATAAGGCTATTGACAACATTCTCCGTCAGCTCGATTATTTTTATGAAATTGATGGGAGCACCATTGTTATCAAAAGCAACGAAACTAAACAATATCATGTTGCCATGCCTTTTTCTAAACAGGAATTCTCTACTGGTACCGGAGGTAATGTCCTAGGCGGTGATATCGGCGGTGAAGGAGTAGCCAAAAATGTAGAAGGAACTATAAAGCTCGTCAGTGAAAAAAACGAATTTGACATATGGGAAAATATCAAATCAAATTTGGACAGTATCCTTGACATAAAACGCACTCGTACTCGAATTGAGACTGACGCTGGTAACTCAACTGATAGTACAAACGCTAACGCAACAGGTAATGCAGCAGCTAACCAAAATAGTAATAGTGCAAACGTTAATGCAAATCTTAATGCAGCAGAAAAAAAAGAAAAAGCACTTAATGCACAAAATGTTATACAAGAAGGAATTTCAGTAACAAGCAAAAAGGATAGCTACTATTTTATCGACAAACCTGTTGGCCTTATAACAGTATCAGCTCCCCGCACTATACAAAAACAAGTTGAAGATTATTTCACTTCACTGCAAAAGGAAATCTACAAACAAGTATCTATTGAGGCAAAAATTATCGAAGTACAGCTAGTTGACAATTCCTCCATAGGTATCAACTGGGAGTCTGTTCTGAAAAGTTTCAGTATTAAAGGCGCAGTGGAATTTGGCGCTCAGACTCTCGGTAACGGTGTTACCTCAGTTGGGCAAGTCTTCCCTTATGTCTTTGCCAACGAAAATGCGGCTGGTACATGGAATGATGGAACAAATCATGGCTCGACCTACGACCCAACCCGGTTCGTGTCCAACATCAGGATCAATACCGCCAATTTTGAGGTCTTTCTCAACGCCCTCAAGACCCAGGGAACAACTAAGGTACTGTCCAATCCCAAGATCAGCGTCCTTAATGGCCAACCTTCCATGATTACCGTCGGCCAGAATATCACCTATATTGATAAGATAGAGGTAGATGTCGATGCAACGACTGGAGTCAGGACCTACTCTGCCACTACGGCTAGAGTGCTTTCTGGTGTCGGCCTGGCCCTTACTGCTACCGTTCTTGACAATAATGAGATCATCATGAATCTGGTGCCTGTCACCTCAGAACTGGCAGGGGAGATCGAATATAGAGCAGTAGGGGAAGGTACAGTTGGCCTGCCTGTTGTCAATGTTCGCGAGATGAGCACCACGGTACGGGTAAAAGATGGGGAAATGCTGGTCATTGGCGGACTTATCAGCGACGTGAATGATGAACAAGGGAATTTTGCCCCGGTACTTGGCGATATCCCACTGGTCAAATATCTCTTCGGCTATGAAGAAAAGATAAAAAATAAGCGCGAACTGATTATTTTACTGAAACCGCGGATTATCTAATTTTTTTTATAAAAACAGAAAACAATACCTTTTTTACAGGGAGAAAATTATGAAGAGGTTGCACTACGCACTGGTAGGCCTGATGATACTGCTGCTGGCCGGATGCGGACAAACTGTGGTTGAGACCCTCCAGGTACCGGTAGAATCTGGCCCCAATGCGCCGGGCAAGGGAAAAACAATCGTCATCCTTCCCTTTGCTGATTACACCTATGCGGATTCACTTTCTGCGGCCCATCGGCGTGATATGGCTATCACCGAATCTTTAACAGACCGCTTGGTTGCCAAAGGGTTCGCACTGCCCATCCAGGAGGATGTCTTTAGCTACATGGTAGATCAATCCATCATCAGCCTGGTTGCCTATGAGCAGAATAATTCTGTATCGCTGAACAATGAACTGAGCGGCGAGTGGTCTGATGTAATGAAAGATCAGATCCGTGGCTATATTTCCGAAGAGCAGACTCAACGTGACAATCAAGTTTCCGCCAGCCCTGGAACCCATGGCCTCACGCAACAGACTGTCGCCAAGATTGGCCGCAAGTTCAATGCTGACTACATTGTTCGAGGTCGGATTCTCGAATTCAAAACCAGACAAGAACACACCTGGGCCCCATGGAAACGTGGTATCCTGCCCTTCATCTCCGGCACCACCAGCCAGGTTGCCTTTGGGTTTGCCGACACTGACCAATATGACAACTGGAATAACATGATTGCCGGTGGCACCTGGGGAGCTATTATCGGACACAATGTTAATGGTCCATGGGATACCGATGGTGATAGCAATATTCTGGGCATCTCCGGAAGCCAAGATGCCAATACCATCCTTTGGGGTGCAGTTGGTGCGCTCGTAGGACGAGAAGCCAAAAACAGCGGCCAGGTAGATCAGGCCGTGGTCCAGATGCGAATCTGGATTCAGGAAGCAGCCACTGGCAATGTAGTGTGGACTAATAGAGTAGACGTCAAGGTTTCTCCGGAATCAATACTGGCTGACAAACAATATGACGCCCTCTTTAACCAGGCCATTGAAAAAGGGGTTACTACCCTCGTGGATAACTTTGTAACCACCGCACTGTAAATATAATATAAATCATAAACGAACGACAAAGGCCCTTATTCCCCATGCGGGAATAAGGGCCTTTGTCGTTCGTTGTTCCTTCTTCTATTTCCCATGTGCTGCCGCATGTGCAAGCTGCATGGGAAATAGATCACTCATCTTTAATGCACAAGAAGCTGGTTGTTTCTTAATTCTCCTGCTGGGCAGCATCCTTCTGTTTCTTGGAATTTTGATAGAGCCCCATAAAATTAATCGGTTCCATCAAAAAGGGCACAAATCCACCATCAACGGATACCTGGCTCACTATCTGTCGGGTAAAGGGGAAGAGCAAGGTAGGACAATCAACGCTGAGCACCATCTCCAGATGTTCCTCCGGGATATTCTTCAACAGATAGGCAGCCGCATGTTCAATCTCCATGATAAACATGGTCTTGTCATCGTTCCCTTTATCAACAATCTTGGCCGTAATCTGCAGACTCACCTCATAATGATCATCACCTAAATTTTTATGATTCAATTTCAGGTTCACATCCACCTTAGGTTCTGAATTCTGCAACCGATACACTTCAGGGGCATTGGGATTTTCAAAGGATAAATCCTTAATATACATCTTTTGCATCCGAAAAACCGGACTCTCACCGGCTCCATTATTTCCATGTTCTTCAGTCATTGTTCTTATCCTCATTGAATAAACAAAAATACTTTTCACATCACTAGATGCATTCGTAAACGGTAAACGACATTTTAAAGGAACTACTTTAAAGCAAATACAAAAGGGACGCAAAGAAAAACCAGACATCCATTCTCATTTCCAGCTATTTCACAAACTTTTTTTCGGCCGCAAGCACTTGCCCTAAAAATCTTCCGGTATGCGAGCTCTTTTCAGCCGCGACCTGCTCCGGTGTACCACAGACCACAATCCTGCCACCCATATCTCCACCCTCCGGCCCTACATCTATAATCCAGTCAGCAGTTTTTATTACATCCAGATTGTGCTCGATCACCACCACGCTATTCCCATGATCAACCAGACGCCCAAGAACTTTAAGAAGGTGCTGTATATCTGCCGGATGAAGGCCGGTCGTCGGTTCATCCAGGATATACAAGGTTCTGCCGCTGGGTCGCCCGGACAGTTCTTTAGCCAGCTTGACTCTCTGGGCCTCACCGCCGGACAAGGTCACCGAGGATTGCCCAAGGGTAATATATGAAAGTCCCACATCAAACAAGGTTTGCAATCGATTTTTGAGGGGAGGAATATTCTGAAAAAAAGCTAATGCCTCTTCCACGGTCATGGCCAGCACATCATGAATATTTTTATCACGGTAACGAATATCAAGTGTTTCCTGATTATACCGTTTCCCTTTACAGGAATCGCAGATTACATAAATATCCGGAAGAAAGTGCATGGCAATCTTATTGACGCCTTCGCCCTCACAGGCCTCACATCGTCCGCCCTTCATATTAAAGCTGAACTGTCCAATTTTATACCCTCTGGCCCGTGACTCAGGTAATCTGGCAAAAAGCTCGCGAATGGGAGTAAAAACCCCGGTATAGGTTGCAGGATTCGATCGTGGCGTCCGACCAATAGGACTTTGATCAATATCTACAATCTTATCCACACACTCCACGCCGGACAAAACCGCCCCGTCCTGCTGTACCTTGGGCAATCTCTGCGCCACCCCCTTTTGAGCCATCCTGAATAAAGTCTCCATCACCAGAGAACTTTTTCCAGAACCGGACACCCCGGTAACACAGGTCATCACCCCTAAGGGAAAAATGACATCAACCTGCTTCAGGTTATTCACCGATCCATTGTGCAGGAAAAGATTATCCTGTTTGCCCTTGCGGACAGGTCTTCTTTTCGCTGGCTGTGCTATCATCATTCTGCCGGAAAGATAGGCCCCGGTGAGTGAGCCTTCACAGTCCAACAATCCAGGAACCAGACCATTATAGACAACCTCTCCCCCATGCACACCAGCTCCAGGCCCCATATCCAGCACATGATCAGCGGCGAGAATGGTGTCGGTATCGTGCTCAACAACAATGACACTATTACCCAGATCACGTAATTCCACCAAGGTCTTGATGAGTTTATGATTATCACGCTGATGCAGACCGATACTCGGCTCATCGAGGATATAAAGGACACCGGCTAGACGGGAACCAATCTGAGAGGCCAGTCTGATCCGTTGGGCCTCACCTCCTGACAAGGTCCCGGATCTCCTTTCAAGGGACAGATAACCAAGACCAACATCTTCCAGAAATGAAAGCCGATCAATAATCTCCTTCAAAATTGGCTGGCCAATCTGCCGTTCCCGTTCACTCAAGGGCAAGAGAGGTATTTCTTGAAGCAAGGTGGCAATGGAGAGAGAAGTCAACGCATAGATCGACCACCTGCCAATCCGTACAGCTAAAGCCTCAGGCTTCAGGCGCGCACCATTGCAACGGTGACAGGTCTGCTCATTCATGTAGCGTCCGAGTTCCTCGCGCACCATAGCTGATTGTGTCTCATGATAACGACGATCCAGTTGAGGAATAACACCCTCAAAACTCTGCTCAGAGCGCATCGTTCTTTTTCCTTTCTGATAGTGAAAAGGAATTTCCTCTCGACCAGAACCGTAAAGAATAATCTCTTGCATCCTGGCCGGCAGTTTCTGAAAAGGCGTCCCCATGGAAAAATGATAATGAAGGGCAAGCGCTGCCAGCATCTGACCTGAATAAGAACTCTCAATTCTTCTCCCCCAAGGAGCGATGGCCCCATCCAGCAGACTCAATTCCGGCTCGGGAACAAGCAGTTCAGGGTCAAAGAATTGTTTTACACCCAGCCCACCACACTCTTCACAGGCCCCTTGGGGATTATTAAAGGAAAAGAGCTGAGTAGAAAGAGCCGGCATGGAGAGACCGCAGCTATGACAGGCCGCCAATTCACTTAACAGTTGTTCCCTCTCCTCATCGGGAAAGAGGGCCAGTAAATACCCCTCTGTCAACTTGACCGCTGTGGATACAGAATCTGAAAGACGACGGCGAATAGATTCCTTCAATACCAGTCTGTCCACCACCACCTCGATGGAATGACGCTTGTTTTTATCAAGTGCTTCAACCTCATCAGCATGCAGGATATCGCCATCAATCCGAACCCGGACAAAGCCCTCTTTTCTGATCCGCGCCAGAATCTGTTCGTGCCGTCCCTTTTTATTGTTCACCAGCGGTGCCAGCAAAACTACTTTTGTCCCTTCCTTCAAGGCCAGCAGGCTAAGCACCATTTCCTCTATGGATTGTGAACGAATCTCCTCACCACATTGAGGACAACAGGGCTGCCCACAGCGGGCAAACAGCAGCCGTAGATGGTCGTAAATCTCCGTCACCGTGCCAACGGTTGAGCGCGGATTTTTGCTGGTGGTCTTCTGTTCAATGGACACCGCAGGAGAAAGCCCCTCCAGTGAATCCACATCCGGCTTATCCATCTGCCCGAGGAACTGTCTTGCATAGGTTGAAAGGGACTCCACGTAGCGGCGCTGTCCTTCCGCGTACAAGGTGTCAAAGGCAAGAGTCGACTTGCCGGAACCTGAAAGTCCGGTAAAGACCACCAGGCTGTTCCGTGGTAGATCCACATCAATATTTTTCAGATTATGCATCCGTGCCCCACGGATACTCAAGGTCTGTGGTTCCATAAAAGAATCGTCAAAAAAGATAAAAGACTATTTTCCCACAGAGGCACAGAGAATAACCAAAAATGTTTTTTTCCGGCGTCTCTGCGGGAACCTGTTCTGTAATTCGTAAACAAATATTTCTTTCCATAAGCTTCGTAATCTTACGGATGTTGTTACTACCAGTTCATACAGACCCAAACTGCATATGATCGACCTTAATACAACGATCCATAACGACAATCAACCCAGCCTTTTCCGCTAAGTCTGCAGCCTCCCTGTTGATGATTCCCTGCTGCATCCAGATCACTTTTGCCCCAATGCTAATTGCTTCTTCAACCACCGGCAACACATCTTGAGCGCGTCTGAAGATATCGACCACATCAACAGCCTCAGGGATAGAAGAAAGATCAGGATAACATTTGAGCCCACAAATCTCACTATGACCAGGATTCACAGGGATCACCCGAAATCCGGCTTGTATCAGATAACAGCCTACCATGTTACTCGGTCGATTCTCTTTGGGGGAAAAGCCAACGACGGCAATGGTTTTTGCAGTACGTAAGACATCTTTAACAACAGTAAGAGCAGGTAAAGTAAACATGGCAGTTATAATGTTAACAGAAATAATATATGGATTTTAAAAAGGAGTGAACCCTTTTGCGAGAAAAGGATTTACCACTTATACAGGCTATGGTATTTTAGGGGCCGTTATGGAATAATCACTCTGGTATTCCATTTCATAACAGCTCCTTTTGCTGTTTGTGCCCTCCAGCATATAAATAATTTTTACCACAACAACTTAACTTGTTCTTATCATAAGCTGAAAGCAAAATAAAATCTTCAACACTTTTGTCCTCTTTTTCTCACAGGTAAGGAAGCTCAATGAATTTTCAAGATATTATCCTGGAACTGAACCATTACTGGGCAGATCAGGGATGCGCCATTCAACAGCCCTATGACATGGAGGTTGGGGCCGGAACATTCCATCCAGCAACCCTGCTCAGGTCACTGGGGCCTGAACCATGGAAGGCTGCCTATCCACAACCATCAAGACGTCCCACCGACGGCCGTTATGGTAACAATCCGAACCGTTTGCAACATTATTATCAATACCAGGTAGTGCTTAAACCATCGCCTATTGATGTCCAGGAACTTTACCTGAACAGCCTGAAACGCTTTGGACTCAGTCCACTGGAACACGATATCCGTTTTGTTGAAGATGACTGGGAATCACCGACTTTAGGAGCTTGGGGACTGGGCTGGGAAGTATGGCTCGATGGAATGGAAGTAACTCAGTTCACCTATTTCCAGCAGGCAGGCTCCATTGACCTTCACCCTATCACTGTGGAAATCACCTACGGCCTGGAACGACTTGCTATGTATCTCCAAGGTGTGGACAGTGTTTATGACATTGCCTGGAACGATACCATAAGTTATGGTGAAATCTTTCACCAGGCAGAGGTTGAATTCTCCACCTTTAATTTTGAAGAGGCCAATGTCGAAAAGCTGGTATCCTTCTTCGACATCTACGAGCAGGAAGCTCTCAAACTCGTTGAGAAAAAACTCATCCTGCCTGCCTATGATTACTGCCTGAAATGCTCACACACCTTCAATCTTCTGGATGCACGCAAGGCAATAAGCGTTACAGAGCGAACACGCTACATTGGCAGGATCAGAAATATTGCCAGAAAAGTGGCAGAGCAGTATATCATCCAAAGGGAAGAAATGGGGTATCCGCTCATAAAAGTCGGACAACCCGTACAGGCAGTTGTTGCTTAAGAATAACCTTGTTCCTTTAGTGCACGCCAGAAAGAGCACCAGAGGAGCGTTGAGGAACAAACTGCAACGCACGACTCATTTGCTTAACATTCACTAAAAAAAATGGCGGAAGTGCATGGGAATCGAACCCACCTGCCAGGCTATTAACCCGACACACCGGATTTGAAGTCCGGGAGGGCCACCAGTACCCTGCCCACTTCCACAGCATCATAAAAGACAAATAAAGCCTAATAGATATTGACCTCGAAAACAACTTTTTATTATACTTCTTTTTGTATTAATAAACTATTAATAGAGTTGCTCCTGACGACAACAAAAAGCAAACAAAACCCTCACGAATTACTCTACCTCTAACATAACAACAAGCCGAGAGACTAAAATAATCGCTATGCAGTGTGAAAGACTCCTAAAACAGATAAAGACATGGTACCTTCATGTCCAAAGTGAAACCATGGCCCCGGCCCGCATGATCAGCTTTATCGAAAGTCATGCCAGCCAATGCGCTATCTGTCTGGCTGACCCTGATCTCCAGGAAGAAATCACCAAAATTACAGAAATGATTCTTCCAGAGTCCAAGATTCCAAAAGCAGTCCGCCTACAGCAGGAAGATGCTGAAGAAGAAGAGATGCCCGAAGAGGAAGATGAAAACTCAGAAGACGATGAAGATGGGGAGAAGGGGGATGAGGACGAAGACGACTTGGAAATTTTTGATCTTGACGACGAAATCTAACCTTTTTACCGTGATTTTCTTTGCAGATCAGACCAGCTAGAAGGGTCGACCACTGCTTACACCAGAATTTCACAGAGATTTATCCAGCCTAACCCTGAGAAAAGAGGGGAACTTAGGAAGACCTGATTTCAAAAAACCATAATACTTAAAGGTAACAATGGAACCGATGGGTGGAGGTTTGTCCCGCTCACCATCACTAAACCCCGTTCCTATCTTAAATCTGGTTTGATCCGGCAATTCCACGAGTAAAGAGCCAAGTCGGCCACGGTTTTTACCCTTGCCTTCGATATGACCAATTACCACTGCCTCCATGTCAAAAAAACTTTTTACCTTTAAAATCTCGTCACTTCGCCCTCTATTATAGATCGTATCAGATTTTCTGACAATCAACCCCTCACCACCCAGTTTCTCTACCTGCTGCAACTCAATCTGGAGCTGCCTTGTATCTTGAAGAGTCTTTTGCGGAATAACAAAGGCAAACGAGGAAGGGTGCTCAGCAAACCAGTCCTTTGCCTTCTCGAGTCGCTGAGCAAAGCCTCCTGTTTTCTGTGGCACATCAAATATCGCAAACTTCAACTCCAGCCAACCATCATGAGGTTGCTGTTGCTTGACAACGCCTGCGGTTTTCTCAAAATTTCCTCGACCTCCCCAGAGCTCCCCCTCCAAGGCAAAAGGAGGAAAATTATGACAAAATACTGCCGGTGGATGCAAGGGATTACCGTTCTTACTAAGCAGTCTCTTCCCGTCCCAATACCCTCGTATCCCATCCAGTTTCTCACTCACCAACCAACCGGAGACATCGATATTCTCCGTATAGACTTGGGGAAGCATGATATCCAGCGCATACGTATTCAACGGCAGGAGACATACAACCAGCCACAACCAGGGAATAATTTTCTTCATTGGTTCACTCAAAACCTGCCCTACTTTTCCGGCAGGTCCTTTTCTAATAGCTGAGTCTTTCACTCAGGATCGTTGAACAAAAGATATAGATGAAAGGTTCTGCAACATAAAGAAAACTATTTTCTTGCAGCATCAAGACAGGCTTCGTCCATACGACATTCAAGGTATTGGATCAATGAGTCATTCCGTGCTTCAATATCGAAACAGATGGCATCTTCGCCGAGCAGTCCTCCCGGCACAAAATCGCCTTTTTCTTCCGGGTCAGTAATCATTTCACTATAAAAACAGATTGAAAGCCATCGGGTAACATCTTCAATGACATCAACCATAACAAAAAGCCCTCTTACTTTCTGATGAGCATGAACAGCCCTGAGAGAATAGGTAAGACCAGGCCGGGATATGAAGTCGAGCGTCACGCCTTCTTTTTCACTCAGGTATTTTCTGAAATGTGAAAATATCTCTCTATTTTTTTCAGGTGTCTCAGCCCATTGTTCAATAAACAAGTTCAGCTCTCGCTCCCTTTCTTCTCTCATACCCAACTCCTTCCATACTGTACTTGACTATAATTTTAATTGTGAGGACCGTTTGGATTGCACCATAAGGCATTGTGCCCATAAGATTGTTAGAGAAATCAAAATTTTCTTTTGATTACCTACGAAATCATACTATCATGGATGTTATGGAAATCAAGCACTGACACGGGCCAGACCATCAGATGCAAACAAAGAAAGAATATCGAGCTATTCACAGATTAGCACAAATTCTGATAGGGACAGAAAAATCTATCAGTACAAACAGTCGAATAAAAAGGAGGAGCACCTATGCAAGGGGCGATTTTTATGATTAAACGGGCCGAATACCGGAAGGAGAAGGAAGCTGTCCTCTTTGACCGGGTTATCCAGTGGGCCCGAGAAGACAACGATGATACTATCCTTGAGATCGTCCAACGGGCCTTTGCTGACGATGATGCCGAACACTGGTTGTCCATTCACCCAACCAGCTCCTTTTCAGGTCTCATCGGCTATTATATGGATATTGTCGCCAACGAAAAAGAATTAAACGGCAATGAACGGCGTCTCCTTACCAAAAAGCTGGAGGCCTACAGCAAAAAACTTCTCTCATAGCTATACCATCTCTATTACCACAGACCCAGCTCAGCAATGCAGATAAATGATTTGTCACCCCTGGGCTCTCTCTTCTGATTGAATCTTTACTCCTGCAAGAGTCTGCACTACAGATACAAACACACTCAAACTAAAATTTATATAAATTCAAGACACATGTGCAAAAACAAAAAACCACATTACCTGCTTCAAGAATACAGGAGTGCCTATACGGCATCTGCACATGGACTCTTAAAAAAAATAATGATATCGGTATGATAAAACAAGAAAGCCCCTTGCCGAGACATGATCTCGACAAGGGGCTTATATAAGCAAATGTTTCCGTAACTATTCGAAAACTTATAATATTTTGGTGGCGATGCAGGGAATTGAACCCCGGACACTACGGATATGAGCCGTATGCTCTAACCATCTGAGCTACATCGCCATTGATTTTGAGACGGGATAATTACCTTATCCCCTCCTTCCTGTCAACCATTTTTCCCTAAGGTAGCCGAGGAAAGCTCATAAAAACAGAAATTATATAAAAAGTATAAATAAGGAAAGGGTCCCAACAGAGTCCCTTTCCTTGTCATTCCCTTTTCATCCTATCACATCCTATCGGATGAGAACAAAAAAGTCTTTTTACATCATTCCGCCCATGCCGCCCATGCCGCCCATACCGCCTGGAGGCATGCCCATACCACCGCCGGCGCCCTTCTCCTCAGGCATATCGGCAATAACACACTCGGTGGTCAAGAGCATTCCGGAAACAGAGGCTGCATTCTGCAGGGCTGTACGTGTTACCTTGGCAGGATCGATAACACCGGCAGCAATCAGGTCCTCATATTGCTCAGTGGCAGCGTTGAAGCCAAAGGCTCCTTGCAGACCTTTCACATGCTCAACGATAACAGAACCTTCACGGCCTGCATTGTTGGCAATCTGACGGATAGGCTCTTCCAGAGCGCGACGCAGGATGTTCTTGCCAAGCTCCTGCTCACCAGGAAGCACCAGGGTGTCCAAGGCCTTCAGGCAACGCAGATAGGCTACACCGCCACCAGGAACAACACCTTCCTCAACAGCAGCACGGGTGGCGTTCAGGGCATCTTCTACACGGGCCTTCTTCTCTTTCATTTCCATCTCGGTTGCCGCGCCGACATTGATAACCGCAACACCGCCAATCAATTTGGCAAGACGCTCCTGCAATTTCTCTTTATCATAGTCAGAAGTGGAATCATCAATCTGGGTCCGAATCTGTTTAACCCGAGCCTCCAGTTTGACCTTATCTCCGGAACCATCAATGATGGTGGTGTTGTCTTTCGTCACAACAACCCGCTTGGCTGTACCCAGGTCAGCCAGGGTCACATTCTCAAGCTTGATGCCAAGATCTTCGGTCACAACCTGGCCGCCTGTAAGGATAGCGATATCCTCAAGCATAGCCTTGCGGCGATCACCAAAGCCAGGGGCCTTGACAGCAGCAACATTCAAGGTGCCGCGCAGCTTGTTGACCACAAGGGTCGCCAAAGCTTCGCCATCAACATCTTCAGCGACGATAAACAGTCCCCGGCCCATTTTGGCAACAGACTCAAGCACCGGCAGCAGATCCTTCATATTGGAGACCTTTTTCTCAACAATGAGGAAATAAGGATCTTCCATATTTACTTCCATCCGATCCGCATCGGTAACGAAGTAAGGAGAGAGATAGCCGCGATCAAACTGCATACCCTCAACAACATCAAGGGTGGTATCCATGGATTTTGCTTCTTCAACGGTGATAACGCCTTCTTTACCAACCTTGTCCATGGCCTCGGCAATGATGTTACCGATGGTCTCATCACTATTGGCAGAGATGGTGCCGACCTGGGCAATCTCTTTCTGCTCTTTCGTTGGAGTGGCAATCTTCTTGAGCTCAGCTACAATGGCCTCAACACTCTTGTCGATGCCGCGCTTGATCTCCATGGGGTTACCACCGGCAGCTACCAGCTTCACGCCTTCGGTATAGATAGACTGGGCAAGAACCGTCGCAGTCGTGGTACCGTCACCGGCCACATCAGAGGTCTTGGAAGCAACTTCACGGACCATCTGGGCGCCCATGTTTTCGAACTTGTCGGTCAGCTCAATCTCTTTGGCCACGGTTACGCCATCTTTGGTGATGGTGGGCGAACCGTATGATTTCTCAATCAGTACATTACGGCCCTTGGGACCAAGTGTTACCTTTACTGCATTTGCCAGGGTATTGACACCAACGAGAATGGACTCGCGGGCCTTTACACCGTATTTAATATCTTTTCCAGCCATTATGAATCTCCTTTTATCATTCACGCCCTTCTTGCAAGGGGCAGTAACATTACACAGCTTAACGCCTTCTTATTCGACAATACCCATGATATCATCTTCACGCATGATGATGAAGTCCTCACCATCAAGTTTTACATCAGTTCCACCGTACTTGGAAAAGAGCACCTTATCCCCGGCCTTTACCTGCAGAGCCACACGGTCTCCCTTCTCATTGGTCTTGCCAGGTCCAACAGCAACGACTGTACCTTCGGCTGGCTTTTCTTTGGCACTGTCTGGAATGATAATTCCACCTGCGGTCTTTGTTATCTCTTCCAGCCTTTTTACTAAAAGACGATCATTCAATGGACGAATTTTCATGTAGTTCCTCCGACACGATTTTATTTAAAGATTGGGCATCCGCCCCCTGCATGTTAATCTGGGATATCGATACCAAAAACCGACACCCCTAAAACTGGGCAAAACTATAGGCTGGCTTTTACAAAAATCAAGGGGCGAATGTCAAAAAAACATCCGCCCCTGCACACGAAACCAACAACTACCTTACCGGAAATCTATGACAACTGAGGCAACAGCCCCTTCAGACCATCTTCTAAAAACATCAATAACCTTGGGATGCCAGGACCATCAGAAAACAATCATCAGGATATAACAACTATTTCGTAACAAAATCCTGCAAATCAACCGACACGGGTAATCCACTTGAATGGATCTTCCTGCTGTCCATTCTGAATCGCCTGCAACTCATCAAAAAGCCGCTGTGAGAACAGACCGGTACGTCCACTATTAATCACATATTTTTTATCCTTATAACACAATTCCCCTACCGGCGAGATTACCGCCGCCGTGCCGGTACCAAAGGCCTCGGTCAAACTTCCATCAATACTGGCCTCAATAACCTCATCAATGGTGACGGGCCTTTCCACAACTTTCATCCCCCACTTCCGGGCAAGCTGAATCACAGAATCCCGAGTAATACCAGGCAAGATGGAGCCGCCAAGGGGTGGCGTCACCAGCTCATTGTTGATCATGAAAAAGATATTCGAAGTGCCGACCTCTTCCACATACTTTCTCTCACAGGCATCCAGCCATAAAACCTGGGTGTAGCCAGCCTTATGTGCCTCTTCAGCCGCCATGATACTTGCCGCATAATTGCCGGCAGTCTTCACATGACCGACCCCACCCTTAACGGAGCGTACATACTTATCGGTGACATAAATTTTAGTCGGGCTGAACCCTTCAGGATAATAAGCCCCAACGGGACACATGATAATAAAAAAATAATATTCCCCGGATGGTCGAACCCCCAGGGCAGGCTCTACGGCAATCATGGTAGGACGAATATAAAGGGTGGCTCCCGCAACCGTAGGTATCCAGTCCCGATCAAGATAAACAAGGGCCTTCAGGGCCTTGAAAACTTTTTCAAGCGGCAACCTGGGCATACACATCCGCAGGGCCGATGTATTCATCCGCTCAATATTCTCCTGAGGCCGAAAAAGATATACTTGCCCTTTTTCTCCTTTGTAGGCCTTCAACCCCTCGAAGATCGCCTGACCATAATGAAAGACCATGGCCGCAGGATCCAAGCTGAAACTATGATATGGACAGATCTTGGCATCATGCCACCCACTCTGCCGATTCCACTTCATCAAAAACATATGATCAGTAAAATGTGCTCCAAAACCAAGACTATCCTGGGCAGGCTTTTGTTTAAGTTGCTCCTGGCTCGCCTTCTCCAGCCCTATCTCCATATTTTCCCACATGACAATTCCCTCTTCTTACTCAAGAATCAAATTTAAGATCTTAACCTCCAAAGAGACTTTCATCTTATTTCTCTTTTCTTCAACCACGTTAAACTATATAGTAAATATATTGAGCACTATTCCTATATCAGGATTTTCATTTAATCGAATAGTGGAACCGCCCCACTGAACAAAAAAATAATTTTTCAATATTCTCCTGTTATCCAGTCACGTATAAAGCTCCTGACTCAATTTCTAAACTTTATTGAATTACCCAGCTATATAAGAAATTGCAACTTTATTTCTCATTTCCCAACTACCATTCACGTTCAATCCGCCATGAGCAACGACCAGACCCCCTTTAAAAGCTCAGACTACCAGCGTCCGTATACCCTGGAATCTGGCTATTTCCTCTTGATCTTTTCCGTTTCAGCGATTTTTCTTGGACGCCTCCTCTGGCCATTCTGGTCTATCCTGGTGCTTTCCTTTCTGCTGGCCAGTCTATTCAGGCCAATCTATTCTTTTTTAAGCAACAGGAAGATATCCGCCCCCTTTGCTTCCATCCTTACCTGCATCTTGATCGTCTTTATCGTTTTTATCCCTCTACTCCTTTTTATCGGCACCCTATCTAACGAAGCATTAAGCCTGTACCAATGGGGGCGCGATGCAGGTGTCGGACTCAAGATACAATCTTTCCTTCAAAAAAACCCGATAGTGGCCCAGATCCAGACCTACCTTCAGGGCATTGGCCTCAACTTTGAGCCAGCACAGCTCACAGACACCCTATCGTCTCTGGTCAAAACAGGCGGCCTCTTTCTTTACAACCAGGCAAGCTCGTGGGCAGCTAATATCCTGCATTTTCTTGCTCTTTTCTGCATGATGATCCTGATCATCTTCTTTCTGCTCATTGATCAGGAAAAGCTTGTTGCCTTTATCATCCGCCTATCTCCACTCCCTGACCATGAAGACCTTCTTCTTATTGCCAAATTTGAAGAAATTGCCAACGCTATCCTCAAAGGGAATCTCATTTGTGGACTCATTCAGGGGATCATTGCCGGGGGGATCTTTGCCGTACTCGACCTGAATGCCCCAATTCTCTGGGGTTGCATCATGGCAGTTCTAGCCTTTCTTCCGATCTTCGGCATAGGACTGGTGATGATCCCAGCGGCAATGATTATAGCTATTAATGGTCAGCCAGGAACCGGAACATTTCTTTTTCTCGTCTACATATGCCTGTCCTTCTCCATGGAATATCTGGTAAAACCGAAAATAGTAGGCGGACAGGTCAAGATGCACACCCTGCTGGTCTTTCTTTCCCTCATGGGCGGACTTACTGTATATGGGATACTTGGTATTATTTATGGACCACTGATTATCACTGCTTTTCTCACCTTGTCAGATCTCTATCTTGCAAGATATGATTTTTCCTTGAAAAGGAATAATGAAGAATCAATATGATTTCAAAAAATTAAAGCCTGACACAGCTCCCAAAGACTAACTATCACTTTTCTACCAAAGAAAACTGTAACCCGACCATAGCTTTCTTTGGGTTTATCATGATATTATTCGAATTAAGACTTGGCTTTTGACAACGAAGGTCAAAGTCAAGCTGTACCTGGGTCTAAAAATCAAGCAATGCATTGAGCCGCCAGCAAGCATATGACGAAAGTCTCTTACCTGAGGTTGGACTGTGGGAGTTATATTAAATAGACCTAATCTGAAACTTTGAGGCTCGATCTCTACGCGTGATGTGACAGGAAAACAGTATACGTCAAATGGAAGGGCAGGCGGCGGGGAAAAAGAAAAAGCCAAGCACTAAATAAGTGCTTGGCTTCTGTACTGATTAATGGTCGGGGCGGCAGGATTCGAACCTGCGGCCTCCTGCTCCCAAGTTATCTGTTTTCAGGAGGAAACCCTTTGTCACTATGACTTTGCAGGTTAGCGACATTAGCGCATAGCCTTGAGGTCTCAGCCCGCTTGATCGTGTCTGCCACCTGAGTATAAATCTGGGTAGTGGCCAGTTCAGAATGACCGAGAAGCTCCTGAATGACACGAATATCAGCCCCACCGTTAATCAATGCCGTCGCGAATGAGTGACGGAAAAGGTGTGGATTGACATGCTTTGTTATCCCGGCCTTCTTAGCAGCTGTTGTTATCTGTTTGCGAATATCAACCCAAGGCTTACCGGTTCTTGGCGAAATAAAAATCATTCCATTAGGCCGCTGCTTACACAATTCATCTATTCTGTCCATGATTCCTGATGCCTCAACCGGTGCCAGTCGCCACTTCCCCCCCTTGCCATAGATACGCAACAATTTTCCCGTAAAATCCACCTGCGCTGCAGTAAGCGTCAGAGCTTCATTTCGTCGAAGTCCACACAGGGCCATGAGAGTGACAATAATCTGGATATCACCATGCAAGTGACTAAGAATATCGCCAAGCTCCTGGATTGTCAACACCTGGGGCAACGGCGGCCGCGTCTCTCGGCGAGTGAATCGCTTAGGGAGCTTATGTGTACTGCCAGTGGTCTCATTCTGCCAGTTCAAATATGCGGACAAACCAGAAAGTTCAATATTGATGGTCCGTTTTTTCACTCCATCAGTGAGCCGACGTGCTTTATATTGTTCAATCAAAAGTGCTGTGATATGTCGTATTTTGTACCCGCCAAAAAATCCGGTCAAATGTCGCATAGAATTTGTCATCACTTCCATTCCCCTGAGGCTGGACCGATTTTTATAGGTCAGCAGGAAATCAGGGAGCAGATCGTTCCATCCAGGATCAGCATGATTCACTGTCCCGCGTAGCTCAGCCTCGAATTTCAGGGCCTCTTCCTTGCTACCGCAAAACGGTATATAATCCGGCTTTTCCTTGCGACCATGAAAAATTTTGATCAATTGCCATCCCTGCTTGGTGGGGTGTTTATAAACAGACATAGTTATTATAAAGTAGCTGTATGAATTTCAAAAAAGGCATAGCACTGAAAAAAAAATGGCCGGCAAGTTAACGAACAAAACCCACAGCAAAAAACACTCATTGTCCATTTATCACACGGCACAAATTGATCTCTCCCCGTATCTCTTTTCGCTTATATTATTCTTAAAAAGACCTTCTCAATCCTTCCCTATTTTTTTACAACAAATCATTATCATTTTCTTTAGTTGCTTGATTAGTTTTTTGCATATCTTTATTATGAGGAGTTGCAGATGATATCCTTGCAGAAACCAATCTAAGCAACGGCCGATTTGTCTCTTTTTTCTGGCAGAGAGGCTCCGAGAGTAAGCAGCATTTGCTCCATTCTTTCCATGCGCTCACTCATCTCTTTCATTTCCTGTCGTACTAAATCCATTTCTTCCTCCTTCATAACTGCATCATGAAAAGCTCTAACGCTTGATGCCAGAGCTGACCTAAAAACTGTTTTAGACTCAAGCACCTCAATGGTCATGTTCACCATCTCCTTGATGCTAATGACCTCATAGTCGTCCTCAAATTCCTGTTTTTTTGCTTGTGTTTTTTTAACTGGAATCTGATCTACCTGCCGCGTCATACATGCCTGAACATATGGACTACATGAATCAGTGCTGGCAGGAACTTGTCCTGTTTGCGCTGGCTCATTTTCTTGAAGAATATTATCTCCAGGTGTTTCACCTTCCAGGCAACTCACAAAAGAGCCAATAGACATTCCCCCAAGACTTGCAATTTCCTTGAGAATCTTGATCCTTGGCTCCCTATCTCCTGTTTCATACCCAGAGATTGTACTGGCGGCGAGACCACCCAACAATTCACCGAACTCAGTTTGGTTTAGACCAAGACTGTCCCTAATTCGCTTTATCCTCCTACCCATTTCTATATTTTTAAATTTTTCCATAACTTCATTTTATGTATTTTTTCGTAATTTGCAAACGATTTCGCGAAAAGCGTAACTATTTGTTTTCCATGCACTGATTTATTTATGTCATAAAATAAATTACGCAGTCATCAATTTTATTAAAATAAATATTGCGTTATGCGAAAAAGATGATAGATAATTTTGCAATATTAGAAATTGAAAAGGAGATGGGCATGGAATTAGGTGAAAGAATAAAGACGACCAGGAAGAATCAAGGCGTAACTCTTGGCATTCTAAGTTCGGCTACCGGGGTAGGGACCAGTACATTATCGAAATACGAGAACCGTCGGGCCAAATATATCCCTTACCTGAATGACCTTTGCAAGATTGCCGAACACTTAGATGACATCACCATTCTTACCGATCTTTGTTGTTCCTGCCCCGTCAGGAAGGATATCATTTCAAAACAATTCCCTGACCTGAAAAGCCCCCAGCACGATTTATCTCTTATTGCTAATAGATTACGCGAAGAGATGGTTGAGGCCATTAATACCATTAACCACCTTTCTGAACAGTTTCCCGAAACAAACCTTAAAGCTCTGCAAAATCACAAGGAAGAAGTTCTTGCCAACATGGAGCAGGTTATCGAGACCAAACTACGCATAGACATTCTTTTATTCGAGCTGATTTTATCAGGAATTTTCACTCCAACCGACTTACAAAAGGCAAAACATGGCAGGCGACAAGAAGAATGCGCCACTAATAACTACGACCGACATAGCGACGCCAGATGAATACCGAGCATGAGATACTGATTCGTCTGGATCGTATTGAGCAAGCCCTGACAAACTTAGCCAAAATGTCACTGCCAGAAGTTGACAACCAGGCTGATCGTTTAATCAGGCTGGCCCGCATTGATCGAGCTGCGGCAATAGCATCTGCAAAATCAGCATCACGTCAAGATACCTTATTAAGACAAAAGCTGAAGAAGGAGAAAAATAATGCAACTGCAACCAGCTTCCAGAGCAGGTCATGAACATGACGACATCCCTGAGCATATCTATGAATCCAGATAAACAAAACATCTGGCCACTGGCTCAATCCTGGGTGCACTCCAATAGGGTGTTGATATGGTGCATAGCCGCACCCTATTATCGGTATATGTCATGCGACTCAAGTGATTTGGCCGGAGAGGCAAAGCTTGCTGTGTACCAGGTAATCTCAGTCTTAATCAATCAAAACAAGGATTTGTCCTTAACGAGCAAGTATTTCCGTATTGTCTTCCGCACCAGATGTGTCCAGATGGCCGCTGGAGTTTCCTTAGCTAACGAACAACTGGCAACCGTAGCGATTCAAAAAGAGCAATCCCCTGAACTGAACAAATTTTCTGATCTGGATGAATCAGTCATTGCCGAGGCATTGTCCGCACTAACTAATCGGCAAAGGCTGGTTTCCCAATGGATTCTTTCACAGCCAGAACCCGTCAGCTTTTACACGATTGCCAATCATTTTGGGATACATATTCAAACTGTCAGGGATATTTTGTCTAATACTATCAAGAGAATAGAGACCTATGGACATCAGAGAATATGCAAAGAACTCTAAAATTCCCCTTAAAACGCTACTCTGGATGGAGAAAATAAAAATTGTCAGTGATCCACTCATTGACAATGAGCGGATTGGGTTGGAATTGATCGAAAAGGTTTGGGGGCGGCATGACTTTATCCGTCCGCAACTTCGTCAAAAAAACATAACATACAGAAAAGCACTCATTAGCACCTGTACCCTGAATACAAAATGGGAACGATATGCATATTCCAGATTCATGAATATGGAACCAGGTCAATGGCTTTTAATGAAGAACCTGATACCAGAAATTGAAATAACCTTCCGGTTCAAGTTGTCAGATTCTCAAATCATACAACTTTATCGGGTGCGAAAAAGAGCACATAGAACCAAAGAAAGGCAAGCTCAAAATCTTCAAAATGACCAAGAAAAAGATGCGACAAAACATTAACTAAGTAAAAGAAAAATTTTTTATGTGGATGCGACTGCAATGATGCCTCAAACAAAAAAACAAACTCAAAAAATCATTCTGATTATCGGTGCATTTTTTATGTTCTCCAGTTCGATCTGTAGTTTGGTTTGGGGGCTTGAAATCAGGCAGGATTTATACAGCTACTCGCCCGCCAAAATCACACCTGTACAAATTCCAATCCATCAAACTTTTGTCATTGAAAGACAACCATCTTTTTACGCCCGGCCAGAAAGCCGCCCGCTGCCTGTGGTTTATTTTGAACTGGGCAGCGCATGGCTATCCCCTGATGCCAGTAGCAATCTCCTGATGGACTTACGAGAATGTTGTGCCGCCTGCCCTCTCTACCTCACTGGCTACACCTGTTCGCTTGGGGTGGAAAGTGAAAATCAGAAACTTTCCAGGCATCGGGCCGAGACCGTTGCCGCCCTGCTTCGGAGGAACGGCTACAAGGTGGCTTCGGCGGAAGGAAAAGGGATGATTTACGGAAGCAACCCCGAAAGTAACCGAATGGTGGAGATCAAACTAACGAAAAAATGATTCTTTGACATGGCAAACAAACCCTTTCTGCCAACAGAATAAAAAAACGCACAATCTCGTGCAACAACTGCAACAAAAGGAGAAGCAATCATGAAAAAAGTAACTTTTTTTGCCATCTTAACCGTTTTACTGCTCCAGACAGTTAATGTCTTTGCCATGGCAACTCCGGCGGCTGGTTCATTTGCCTATGACCTGTACGATATTGCGGTCACCCAGATTTTACTTGGCCCAATTGGATTTGTCGCTGGTGTCGCCTCGATGGTTTTTGCGGCCATCCTTGCTATCCGGCAGATGATTCTCCCTGCAGCTGGTGTTGTTCTTGGCGGCGCATTCCTGCTTTCCGCTGATACCGTAGTTTCGTCAATCGGCTCTGTAATCATCTAACAAGACCATAGAGGCTACAAGCAATGATCGCCAGAAAGTTTCCGCAATATCTGTCTAAACCGTTTCAGGTGCTGTGGTTTGAGGTGGACGAACTGGTTTTGTTCCTCTTCTTCCTGACCCTGGCCTTACTCTACGGCAAGCTGATGTGGCTTATCTTTCTGGTGTGTCAGTATTCCTACACCAAAACCAAACGCTCTCAGGCACGGGGATTCTTGAAACATGCACTTTATGTCTTTGGCCTGGTCAAAATGAACAACTATCCCGACTATTTTCAGCAGGAGTTTCACGAGTGAAAGCAGATATTTTCGTACAAAAATCCAGTAATTTATTCGTTGAAAACCGACTGCTTAAATTTGCTATCGGGGCAATGGCCGTAGCCGTCTGTTTTAATTCCCTGATGGTGTATCGGGCCGTTAAATATCAGCGTACCGTGCTGATTCCACCCGCTATGACCGGAACGGTGGAGTTCGTCCAGGGCAAGCCTACCGAGGGATATGTCAAGGACATGAGCAGACGGATTGTCAATCTGGCAACTACCTACTCCCCACCCACGGCCAGAGGGCAGTTTGATGATCTCCTTGCTCTCTACACCTCCGAATCCTATCCCGAAGCCTCAAAAAGCTGGTACTCCCTGGCTGGTCGGATTGAAGAATCACAGGTCAGTTCGACATTTTACATGGAGACAATCACTTTAGGGGAAGGCACTATCGAGATATTTGGAAATTTGGTGCAGTTTGCCGGAGACACAAAACTTGAAACGGCAGCCAAAACCTATGTGGTCGCGTATCGCATCCGTGATGGTCGTTTTGAGATTAGCGAGTTCAAGGAGAAAAATCTCAGAGCGGACGCAGACCAACTTAAAGCAGAGGCAGAAACAGAAGCAAAGCTCAAGAAAAACGCAGAGGCAAAAATGAAGAATGACAAGCAAGCGGAGACGATATCGAAATGAAAAAAATCTTACGGTTAAGCCTGTGCTTGCTTTTGACTGCATCCTCGGCGCAAGCCAAAGATGCACCTACTCCACCCGCTTCACCTATTCTGGTGGCGGATTTGGCAGCGCAAGCAAAACAAGAAGGACAACCACCTGTTCCCGTTCCGGTACCGCCAGTCACCACTGTTCAAAAATCAGCTCCAAATGAAGAACAAACTCCTGCCTTGAAAGAGCCGTCGAGGAGGCAAACACATGATCTGAAAGACCAAATCTCTATCCTTCCCACACAAACCCAACAGTCTCCGGTTATAAGAGAGCCAAAACCAATAAAGCCTGCAAATGATTCAACTCCAGCAAATGACCCTTTTGACAATCCCACGCCGGTCAACTTTATTGCCCCTGAAATGCCTACTATCGTCCAGTTGTCCAATCGTGACATCAACCGGATTGTCTGTTCCGGGCCGATGAGTGATCTGATTTTTTCTGAGGAAAAAGGCGTGACTGGTCATTTCTCCGGCAATAGCGCTTTTATTAAATTCAAGGCAGAGGAGTTCAACGGTCTGCTGACCTATGCTGAGACTCCCAGCGAGTTGTTTGTTGTCTGCAATGGAGCGGTTTATACCCTGATTGCCGAACCTCATGAGATCGCCTCTGTAACCCTGCATTTGGCGGCTCCCGCAAAGGATGTTTTCAAAAAGAATATCGACCATTACAAAAATATGCCTTTGGAAAAACAGGTCTTGCAAATTATCAAGGAAGGTTATGAAGGCGGCTATCCATCCAGCTACAAGGTTTCAAATGCTGATACCCTGATCCCCCTGTGTGGTGATCTGAGTGTCAACCTGATGCAGACCGTGGATGTAGAAGGGGTTGGATTGCGATTGAAGCAATTCAAGGTTGCCTCTACTAAGGGTGAGCCAATGGAATTGCAGGAGAAAACCTTTCTGTCACTTGGCATCAGTGAATCCATCCTGGCCGTGGCGATAGAAGATCATGTTTTGAATACCGGCGAGGCGACCAGGGTGTTTGTGGTTGAAAAAAGGGAGCAATCGCAATGACGCTGAAAGAGAGGTTTAGCAACCTGACACCACAAAACAAAAAGGTTTTAGTCTGGTCGGTAGTCGGTCTCGTTATTCTGGGAATCGCTGTTACTGGGTACAATTCCCGCGCCAAAAAAACTGTAGAGGTTGCGGCGACAGAAAAAAACAAGACCATCCATCTTGACCCTGACATGATTGAAAAAACCATGCTCAAGGAACAGGGGCGGCAGATTGATACCCTGAAAAAAACCGTGAATGATCTGACGAAAAGCCAGACCGATTTTTTGGCTATTGCAGAGAAGAAAAGCAAAGACGAAGAGAGCAGAAAAATAGTTATCCCCACGCCTGAACAATTATCTCAGGGCAAACCAGTGCCTATGCCTGTACTCGATGCAAAAGGGAAACCTGTTCTTGATGAACAGGGAAAACCTTTATTCGATACCAGCCCCTCAGCATCAACGCCTGGCCGCAACCTGGGGCCATCACCTCAAGGTGGCGGTCGCGGAGGCCAGAAGCAGGAAAAAAAGATCGTCGGCAAGATTTCGGTGGTCTCCAATACGACCGCAGCTCTACCCAAAGATGATGGTAAAAAAAAAGGACGGACGGTTTATCTCCCTCCTTCCTTTATGGAGGCGAGCCTTTTGACCGGTTTCGATGCTGCTACTTCGAGCGGTGCCAAGGGGGGGAACTCCGAACCTCTTTTGCTCCGTATCCAGACCCCGGCGGTACTGCCAAATGACATCAAGGCGAATCTGTCCGGCTGTTTTGTCATTGCCGAAGCGGTAGGCAGGTTGGATAAAGAACGGGCCGATGTTCGCCTGGTGTCATTGTCCTGTCTATCCAATGAGGGCAGCGCTGTCATCGACACCCCGATCAAGGGCTTTGTAACTGATTCTGACTCCAAGGTTGGCCTTTCTGGACGAGTTGTTTCCCGGATGGGGGCATCAACTGCCAGGGCGATTATAGCCGGATTTTTTGGCGGTGCTGGTGAAGCGTTAAAAGCGGCGGCCACCACAACCTCATCATCGGTACTGGGAACAACCAACTCTGTTGATGCTTCGCAGGTCGGGAAGTATGCCGTCGGTGGTGGACTCTCAGAGGGGGCAAACACCTTGCAAGATTTTTACATGGATTTAGCAAAACAGACGACACCGGTAATCGAAGTGGCTGCCACCAAGAAAATCACGGTCATTGTCTCAGAAGGTAAAGACCTTGAGATTAAAGACAACAAGAGAGACGAATCGTTATGAAATTACCCTATGTCATTCTGCCCTTATTGCTTCTTGTGCTTCTGTCAGGTTGTAGCGGATTAGGAAAAGTTGTCAATCCCTACGAAGAAAACTTCAAGTGCCGCACCAGAGATGATGCCGGCAAGTGTATTGATACGCCATCCGCTTACAAGGAGGCCAGGTTCCCCGATGCTGATGATGCTACCGACATAACAACCTGCTCCGACACCAAGGGCAACAAGATTCCTTGTCCTGAAGCAACCGAAGGCTCTAAGACATCCTGCACAGATGTTGAAGGCGCAGCGATTCCCTGCCCTTCTCCTACAACTGATGATTCCAAAATCACTATAACAAAAGTGTCAAAAACCAACATCAACCAGCTAACCGCCCAAAACAGCCGCTACAAGGCACTTACGGAACTCCTGGAGGAACCGGACAAGCCCATGCTGGAGCCACCTAAAATCATGCGGGTGCTGATGCTGCCCTACAAAGGGGAGAGCGATGAGCTGTTCATGACTCGCTATGTCTATTTGAAACTAAAAGATTCTCAATGGGTGCTGACAGATATAAGTGAAAAGGTAAAGGCAAAACAATGAATGATTTTTTTGAACGGCTTCTCTACGGCAATACCGAATACCTGAAACACAGCGATCTAGCAAAATTGACCAGGCGGCATCCCTTTTCTGCCTTCCTGAATTATGTCGCTTACGACCAGAAGAATGAAATCTATGTGAATCAGGACTCCACCTTTGGGATGATATGGGAGTGTTCCCCGCTTACCTATGCAGGGGAGAAGGCCATGAACTCATTAGAAGGCATTTTCAGGGCAGGTATGCCCTATGGCACTATTATCCAATTTGTTCTCCATGCTGATTCCCATATAGAACCAATCATAGAGCGGTATCGAAACAGTCGCACCAGAACAGAACCAATCATTGCTACCAATACCGAGCGAGTTACTGAATTTCTGATCGACGGGAAAAAAGGGCTGGAGGCATGCAGCTTTATTCCGGTCAGGAATTTCCGGCTGTTTGTAGCGGTTAAAGTCCCTGGGGATGCGACAGGTATGCCCAAGCCGGAAGAGCTTGATGATAAAAAGAAGGTTGCGCCGATACTCGACATCAAACGGCAGATCAACGAGACATTGAGAGCGGCCCATCTTTACCCCAGGAATCTGTCACCAGGCGACCTTATAGAGTGGATGCGGCGGTTACTCAACACCTACCCCAAGGATTATCCAGAGCATAACTTCAATCACTACAGCCCTGATATTCCCATCCTGAAACAGATTATCAATGCAGATACCGTTATCAAAGAAGGCAGCGATTATATTCAGGCTGGAGACAAATACTGGTGTTGCACAACACCCAAGAGCTTCCCCCGTGATGTGGACCCGATGCAGACCAATTCCCTGTTCGGCGGGATATGGGGCATCGTCTCTGATGCGGACCAGATCAAGACTGATTTTCTCTATTCCTTCAATATCGTCAATCAGAAGGGATTGGATGTCACAATCCACGCAAAAACCAACCTGATGCTCAACCAGAAAGGGGTTGGCTCGTTATCTACCCTGCTTCATCGCAAACAGGCTGAACACATAGAGGCCGCCGACGACCTAGAACATGGCGTGAAATTTCTCAAGATCATCCCCGTTTTCTGGGTGGTTTCGGACGATGTAGAAAAAGCCAGAGATTCATGTACCCGTGTGAGACGGTTGTGGGAGAATAACGGCTATGTAATGCAACGGGATAATATGGTCCTGAAAATCCTGTTTATCTCGTCCTTTCCTCTTTGTCTTTATGCCAATGGGAAGAACATAGAAAACCTGGAGCGTGATTTTACTGCACCTGTACCGTCAATCACTCCGTTGCTGCCTGTTCAGGGCGATTTTGTTGGTTCCGGCGGTGTTCCGAATCTGATCTTCACGGGACGGAAAGGACAGTTGGTTTCGCTGGACTTCTTCGCTAAAGGGGCAACCAACTTTAATTGTTTTTGCTGTGCTACATCTGGTTCAGGCAAGTCCTTTCTGGTCAACTTCATCGCCTTTAACTATTTCGCTTGTGGCTCCATAATCCGCATCATTGATATTGGTGGTTCTTACAAAAAAATAGCTGATATGTTGGGCGCAAGGTATCTGGATTTCAGTCCTGATACAAAAATATGCCTCAACCCCTTTACTAATATCATAGAGCCGGAGGAGGAATTAGCAGCAGTTGCAACAGTCTTTGCGCAAATGGCCTACGCCAACTCGAATAAAGGATGCGAGGATGTCGAGGAAACAAATTTATTTTATTGGGCGGTGCATTGGGCTTGGAACCAAAAAGGGCAGGCGGCTGATGCCAATACGGTCTGGGAATTTATGAAATTATTCCCCAATGGCCCTGGTATGGAACAACATAAAGAATCTGATGCCAACAAAAACTTAATTGAGAAGGCCAGAAAATTAGGCTTTCTCTTGATGAATTTCACATCACATGGCTTTTACGGCAAGTTCTTTTGCGGCCCCAGCACCTTTGATATTCGCAATGATGAGTTTGTTGTCCTTGAATTGGAGAACCTGAAAGTAAAACCTGATTTATACAAGGTTGTCACCATGCTCATTATCAATGCCGTTACCCAAGACCTCTACCTCTCAGACCGGTCACGGCATCGACTCATTATTTTCGATGAAGCTTGGCAGTTTTTGGATAAGTCCTCAATGCTTGCTCCTGTAGTCAATGAAGGCTACCGCAGGGCCAGAAAATACTCCGGCAGTTTCATGATTATCACCCAATCTATTCTTGATCTCGATTTATTTGGTGAGGTTGGAACGGTAATCAAAGACAACTCGGCCTTCAAAATCTTTTTGGAATCTCCTGCTTTTGACAAGGCGAAAGACCTGAAACTCATTGATTACGATGACTTTTCGATGAAACTCCTGAAAAGCATCAAATCCAACCCCCCACACTATTCAGAGATTTTCTTCGATACGCCCTTTGGAATCGGCCCGGCCCGGCTGATCGTCAACGATTATGCCTATTTTATCTACACTTCCAAGGCTTCAGAAATCGCCATGATCGAAGAGCGTGTTAAATCCGGCATGACCTATCACGAGGCTATTCTGGAAATGGTTGAGTTGCGGCAAAATGGCGAACTGTAAGGTTTATCTCATAATTGGACTGGCATTCATGATCACTGCCCTTGTTCTGGGATCGGTGCTGCTGGTATCTGCCACCTCTCAGACCAAAAATCTTGGCACTATCGGGACTACCTATCCCGTAGTAGAGCCGGACTTGGTGGAAGAGGTCAAGGCCAGGATTGACAAGGGAAAAATGGCAAAGATCATGGAAGGGCATAGGCAGAACTATAAGCCAAAAGACATCCATGCCTTGCCTACAGCCAAGAGAGATCGGACTTTTTTTGTTGATATGACCTACACCTTAGATCACGACATTCCAGGCGAAAATGGTGAGATCATGTACAAGCGAGGGCTTACCTGGAACCCTTTGGATTATGTTTCCCCACCCGAATTAGTGGTCATCAATGGCGAGAGCGCAAAGCAAGTTGAATGGTTTGAGAAATCACCATATTACAAGAATCTAAAAATCAAACTGCTGATTTCCGCAGGATTTGCCGCACCCTTGATAAAGCAATTAGGCAGGCCAGTCTTTTATCTGACCAAAACCATAGCTGATCGTCTGCAATTAACCGCTGCCCCCTGCGTGATTACCCAAAATGGGAAAAACATGATGGTGCAGGAGGTGAAGATTGATGAATAAATACCTGCTGGCCTTAGTGCTTTTGTTTGCAGCAACTCCCGCCTTTGCTCTGTTTAAGTCAGGAGATTCATTCAATGAAGCCTCAGATGTTAATTGGGGTGATATTGAATTTATGTTTTTAGGGATTTGCATCTGTCCCAGACCGCCGCCTATCTTTTATGAAGAGGGCGAGATTTACCAATATTGGGATCCGTCCATATTCATAGATACGGTTTCAATGGCTAATTATTCCGCATTTACAGGGTCGGGTGGAGAAGAAAACACCGGAGGAATCGACGATATTCTTGGTGGAAAGAACAAGAGTTCGGACGCGGTATCTATTGCCGATGAATCCACCTTTTTTCAGGCACATGCGTTTATCTTTTCGCTAATGGATGAGATGGATTTGTGCGTAAACGACGATATTGGAGCCTGGTGGACTGAATTTGATTCTATGTGGCAGAGCGATGAGCTCGTAGTCACTATCACGCCGGAAGTCGCATTATTTGCCAATAAAGCCATGCAGCTACTTTGTATGACAGATGCAGCGGCGGTAAATCTTGGTTTCCCGCTTGACTTTATGACCTGGTGTATAGGGAGCAGCGGGTCAACCTATCCCGTAAGCGGCCATGTGGACAACGACAATATCGTTCAGGCCAGCAATACGGTAGCGTCACGACTGATCTTCAAACTGAACCGATTGTTCATGCTCTGCGACCCTGCGCCTATTTGTGGCTGCGAATACACACCGATCTGGACAAAAAGCCATTACAAGATGCACACGGCCCGCCCTGGACTTCGAGCCACCTGGCCTATAGGAAAAGCAGCCAAGTTCTATGACTCCGGCCTCAATCCGCCCTATGAGGGAGAGAAGGGGTCAAATGATGAATTCCTCTGGGTGGTATTCAGGAAGGTACTTTGTTGTACTTGTTGTGAAGAATGATATGCGAAGACAAATTTCTATCATAATGCTGGCCGGATTTCTCGGTTTTGCCGGTTCATCGGCGCAAGGCACTGAAAGCTCTTGCTCTGATACCGTTGCCTCTGATGAAACCAAGGCCCTCGTGGAAAAAGCCAACGAACAGGCCGGGGTGCAGGGAGTAATTGACAGCGAAGCGACCAAAAAAACTATGGAAGCAGCACGAGAACTGGCCAAGACCATAACCATCCCTGACAATATCCATAAAGAGGCAGGGAAGAAGGCCGCAGAAGAGACCAATGCCGCTTATCGTTCCAAGGCATTTCAGGACAAAGTGAAAGAGTATGAAAATTGGGAAGACATTGTGCCTGGAGCCAAGGCCAGGAAAGAGCAGGAAGCAAAAGGCATCCTTGCTGATTCTGAAAAAGTGTATCTTTTCCTGTCCAGTTCCATCCCCGAGGCATCTTTCCAGGGGTACATGGCCTATCTCGAAGGAGTGCCTGAGATCGTGACGGTCATGAAGGGAATGGTTGGCGGTCTGGGTAAAGCAAACAAGAAAGAGAGAGTAAAATGGTGGAGCAAGGTTCTGAAAAAAGATACCACCTGCGAAAAGACACCGGTGGAGCCATGTGACCTAATTAAACCGGCTATTTCGATCAAGCCAGCACTCTTTAATCAGTACAGCATCACCGAAGTTCCAGCCCTGATCTATGACCGAGGTGATGAGATTTTTCAGATTCAGGGAGATGTGGGCATCGTTACCCTCTTGGAAAAAGTTAATCAGGAAGCCAAAAGTCCAGGGATAATTGGATTGATAGCCAAGATCAGGGAAAGGCGATGAGCCAACTTGAATTAAAAAAACCTATACGCTCAGATCAAGATTTCAAAGCTCTGGTTGATAGCGGGGCTATTACCATAATCGGGGCACACGCATTGGTTGTGTACCTGATAATCAATGCCGAGCAAACATTTCCAACAGTGAAGGTGCTTTGCAAAAAAAGCGGAATTTCTGACAAGCCGGTTCGCCGCTCTTTAGTGGTGCTTGAGGAATATGGATATATAGGCAAAAAAGAGACAAAACAGGCTCAGGGCTGTCCGGCCTCTCCTTTAGTGCCACGGCAAACCAATGACAATCTATCTTGAACGAAATAGCGTAACTTCTAAATGCGAGGAGGAGATTGTTACTCTCAGCACCAGTGTAAATAAGCAGATCGACGATATACAACGAAAAGCCTATTTGAACAGCAAGGGCATTAACCCGAACGACCAATTCAAACTTGATAAGATTTTTCCTGAATCTATAGGCAAGCGCAGCGACTTGCGGCATATCCCAAATGATTATGCCCGTTCATCCCTGTTCACGGCCACGAACAAGAACCAGCCGCGTAAAACCTTGATGCGTAAAAAGCTGTTTCACTATAACGAATTTGTGTCGATTCTCTACACCGGCATCGAATTACGAGCCGAAGACGATGAGATCGTGTGGATGCAAATCCTCAAATACGGCCAGGGACTACCGCTTGGTGAGTCATTTGAATTTTCTGTTAAAGACTTGGTGAGAGATGTGGGTTGGGCAAAAAATGGACACAATTACGACAGGGTGCGGGATTGTATTTCACGGCTTAGGGCTAATGATGTTTTAGCCTTGAATTCCAAGGCTTATGGGAAAAGTGGTTCAATTTGCCTGATTGGAAATTATGAAGCAGTCAATGATGAGGAGGGCAAGCCGACAATTTACCGTACCTGGCTTGACCCTAACTTGATTGTCCTCTTTGCCGGTAAGAGCTTTACGAGCCACACATGGGAAATCTACCGGAAGTTATCACCTGTAGCTCGCCGCCTTGCTAATTACATCGAGAGCCACAAGCATCCATACCCCCTGAATCTTGAAACATTTCAACAAATGTGCGGCTCGCAAGAGTCCAGCACTACTGGTTGGCGGCGGACTGTCAAAAAAGCCTGTGCCGAGCTGCAAGAGGTCAACATTGCCGAGACAGCAATGCTCACTAAAGATGATAAAATTTGCTGTGTTCGACATAAAGATCGTGACGTATGACGCACGTTTTTTCTTCATTTCGTGACGTATGACGCACGGTCGTGACGGATGAAACATGGTGTTTTTGTGAAACGTGTTTCATCCGTCACGGTTTTAACAGTTTTGAAGGTCAATTCGAGGCCATTTTATAACAAGTGTCACGATTTATCACACATGACGTATAAAAGCGTGACAGATGAAACACGCTTTCGTGACGGATGAAACACGTTTTAACAAAAAACCTATAAAATCGTGACAGATGAAACATGAAATCGTGACGGATGACGCACGAAATCGTGACGGATGAAACACAAAATCGTGACGGATGACGCACGGTCACTTTTTATATATCGTGTGCGCATAAGGGTTTCCGGTCTGTTTCTTGAGTCGCTAACTGTTCTTTTAACTGTATGTTTAACCTTTCTTTTAACCCGCGCGCGAGAGTGAGAGAGAAATCACGAGAGTTTAACGAAATTTCTGAAAAATGAATTTCCAGAAAAACAAAATACCAACAGAAGAAAAAAGCATGACAGAAGAAAAAACAAAAGCTCCTGGTGAAGAAAAAAAACCAAAAACAACTCCTGGCTATATGGAAATAATCGTTATCACAACTCTCATCGTTTGTAGTGCGATCTGGGGATACGACCAATTTTTTGCCCAGAAGGTTTTTACCTTTGACCTCAAGGGCTATCTACGGGAGCAAACGGCTTTGATAAAAGCAGGTGAAATGACGGAAGAGCAATTCAAGTCAAACCTGGACAGGACAGAAGCTATCCTCAATGCAGAAGCAGAGAAAAGCAATCATGTCATACTCTTAAAAGATGTAATTGTGCGAAATGGCAATGAGATTTCTCCAAAATAGCCGGTTGGCCAACTTTCTTTCAGGGCTGTCCTGCAAAGAAAAAACTATAGCCATAGCTTTTCTTGCTGCCTTGTTGCTGGGGTCATTCCTCCCTGGACGGCTCATTGTCGCAATCAGCGATTCACTCGATCATCGGCTTTTTTTCATGACAGGATTCAATCGGGATAAAATAAAAAATGGAGATTATCTCGTTTTCCTGGGAGACAAAAATGAAGTGGAGAAACATGCCAAGCCTATGCTGAACAAAGACCTCGACAAGCTGATAAAAAAAGTCGGCTGTGTTCCTGGTGAAGTGCTTACCCATGATGCTCAAGGGCAATTTTTCTGCCAGGGTGTTTTTATCGGCAAGGCGTTGGAAGCTGACAGCCTCAAACGGCCTTTGCCTCAGTTTCAGTTTTCAGGGATTGTGCCGGAAAAGAACTTTTTCATGATCGGCACCAACCCCCGCAGTTACGACAGCAAATATTTTGGATTCGTCCATGAAGACTTGATGATCCACAAGGCCTTGCCGCTATGGTAGCTGACGTTGGCAACTGGATTGGCTGCTGGCTATGTTGCTGGCTTCTGGCCGTAACCATGACGACCATGCCGACAAAGGCCCTGGCCGAAGATAGTTCTTCGCCGGAACCAGCTTTCTATGAAACCGCAAAAGAAGGATGGTTCTGGTATCAAGCCCCGCCTCCCGAAGAGTTGAAAGAGCCAATCAACCTGCAAAATTCAACCATAACACGAGAGGCCGGGCCAAAGGTATTTGAGACCCAAAATCCTTCGATGGAAAAGTACACCATCAATGACATCTGGAATTTACATCCAGACGAATTTCAGGGGTTGCTGAATGGAGTGCAGAAAAAAGCGGTACAAACCCCGAATGAGAAGAACATCCTGGAATACCTCATCATGCAGGATGTAGCTCGCCGGAAGGCTCTGGCGTATGCCAATGCTACAAAATTCGTGACACAGAAATATAGCGATAAATTCAATATCAATCAGGTTTATCCGACAACGACACCAGGCATATCGGCCAGGGTACAAGAGCAACAAAAGGAAATCTCCAACACCATTATGGATGCTCGTGAAGATCATGCTTTACTGTTTTTTGTCGGCCAAGGCTGCGGATTCTGTGACAAGCAAGCGGCAATTCTCGCTTATTTCGTGGAAAAATACGGCTGGCAGATCAAGCCCATTGATATTGGCCAGCACACCACTTTGGCTGCACGGTTTAATGTCACTACCACCCCAACCCTCGTTCTTATCAAAAACGGAACAGAACAATCCATGCCGGTATCAGTCGGCGTAGTGGCTCAATCGGAACTGGAGCGGAAGCTCTATCAGGCCATCCGCTATCTGGGTGGAGAAACGAACATAGATACCTTCCAGACCTATGATTATCAGAAAGGTGGCGCACTTGACCCTGGTGCAATTTTAGAAACAGAAGAACAACCCTGGAGGGAAAGATAATGAAAAAAAAGAAAAAAAGAAATTTTATAAATGTAAATTTTGAAGATTGGCTTTTTGCGGAAATTTGCAGGTTACCAAATGACTATAAAACAGCATTATTTGAAAAATATAAAGGCTTGGAAGATTTTGGCCATCAATATTTAGGGGGGTTATCAGGTGATATTGAACAGATAATTACAGGTTGGGCAGAGAATGCGAGTAGTTCAAATAATATAAATCGATGAAGAGCTTGGCCTGAATATGAAAAACACATCAAAACTACAAATAGCTACAATGACGCAGAAAGAGGAAGGCAAAGTCCCCAAATGGCAACGATCAGCCATCATAGACGAGAATCTAAATGTTTATGTACCAGCAGCGGCTTCAGGTAATGAGGTTCTTGCTGTCATGTGCGCTCTGCAAGACGGGGTATCGTCGATTAGCTCGCTTGGTCACGCTTTCTTGCCAGCAGACTGGATGAAAAACAACTACCCTGATATTGCATGCTATTGTGATAAAGTTTCTGCGAAATTAAGATATGAATTTCACTCGTTCGATTTTAATTCGTTATGATTACAGTGTCATAACTATGAAATCGGAAAATCAACGGCATGTACAGAGGAAGAAACAAATCATGAAAAAAACAATTTTTGCCCTATCCATGTCCGTAATTTTGTTATTCTCGGCCCCTGCCAAAGCCGGTTGGGTGGACGATTGGTTGCAACAAAGCAACTCTACTCAATCAGGCTATTTTCAGGGGCAACAACGGGGATATTATTCCGCTGGCAGCTTTTCCGGCCGCTGGAAAAGTACTGCCGATTATCCGGTAACTCTCGAAATGCCAAAAGTAAAGAGCGGCTGCGGGGGTATTGATGTTTTTATGGGCGGTTTTTCGTTTATGGATTCTGATTATTTAACAGATAAGCTCCAAGCCATCTTGACCAATGCCGCAGGAGTGGCCTTTGACTTGGGGCTTAAAACCCTCTGCGAACAATGCTCCAACACAATAAAAAATTTTGAAGCCTTGTCTGATGCTCTTAACCAGATGCAGATTGACGAATGTGCAGCAGCTAAGACAATGGTTGGGATAGTCGCTGACAAAGATGGTTTTCATTCCGGTGAAGAAATGAAGGAGAGACTCGGTACTGCGGTCAAAGAAAACAAATTAGTCAGCGGTGTATCGGAAATGTGGACAGATTTGACAACAGAAGAACAGGCAAGCGGCGGCGCTGTCCAATCTGGTGATGTGCAGGCTGTGACCAGTGGATGTAACGCAGATGTGCGAGATATGTTCTTAGACGGCGATTCGATGCTCGCTAATGTCGGAGAAAAGATGAGCATACCTGGAACTCACATTGATCTGATTCGTGGGCTGGTTGGTGATCTCAAATTATCGGGAGCGGCCGAAGCATATAAGATTTCTTATATGCCGCCATGTTCGGAAAATAATGCTGATTCAATCAAATCCATTGCCAATGGTGATATTTATATCAAAAGCTCTGCCGGTCAATGTTCGCAGGTTACTGATGGCAATAGGGATATGGGCGCGTATGTGAGACTTCAGTTGACCAATATAGCCGACAAAATACGCACTAAAGGCACATACACAGCTACAGAGCAGGCTTTTATGGACTCTAACCCATTGTCTCCATTGCCTATTCTCAAAAGTGCTGTTGGCACCAATACAGACGGCGCTACCATAAGCGGTCTGGCCGACATAACCGCCACTGCTTACAGCCTGCAAATGATCTCGGATTTGTATGTTCGGGCGGAAATGATTGCCAGAAAAGCCCGAGAAGTGTTGGAGAAAAAGGCTTCGGGGTCAACTGGTGGACCTGAAAAATGTGCCGCTGTTATTTTTGCGGATAATGCAAGTCAGGATATTTCCCTCATGTTGGATAAAATCCAAGAACTAAAAACTGGGGCCAAAGCCAGTTATATCGCCTCAACATCCGAGATGAACGCAATTTTAAGCTATCTGGAACACATGCAGGCCCTTGAAAGCAAGATGAACCAAGAGCTTACCCGCAGGTTCGGGAAAGATGTAGTCGCAAGGTTGCAATAGAACCCAAAAATGTAATCAAAGGAGAACGGAATTATGTATCGAAAAATTTGCTTTTTTTTAACTTTAGCATCCACAGTTCCCGTCCTTAGTTTTGCGGAAAACCCAAACTTTCAGGAAGGGCAAACTACAGCCCCACAGATGCGGCAATATTTTGAAGGTCGAAAAGCTGAATATAATCAATACCTGGCCGATTTGGCGGCATACAATCTGGCGATTGTAGAGCAACAGGAATGGGACAACCGAAAAAATCAAGAAGATCGGACGCAACAACAAACCCAGGCAAGCCTGCAAACGGCTATAAATCAACAATCCCAGGAATGTCCACAAACCCAAACATGCCAACAGGCAATAGCTAATCTGCAAACCCAGGCGTATCTGCACTCCCTGACATGCCCACAAGCACAAACAGATCAAGAGCTATTAACATGCCAACAAACAGTAGCTGCCTTACAATATCAGGCGTATGAGCAATCTCTGACATGCGAATACACCGCAGAAGATCAATCTCGCCAGACATGCCAACAAGCAGTAGCGGATAGTCAAGCCCAGATGCAGGAACAAGCTGCAGAATATGCAGAATACCGACAAGACCAGGCAGGGACAAGGCCGGTTGTAGGCCAACAACCAACCTTTTACGATAATACCGCCGAACTCGACAAGGCGTATATTTTTGATGAAAATCAGAGATTAGAAGAGAAGGTTAATATTGTTGGTGAAAGAAATATGACAGATGAAAGAGGAAACAAGATTAACACTGAGGAAGATGTCAGGAATTACTACACCCGTAATTACAGAAATTGACGCCCAAATAGAAGCAAATCACTGACAAGACATGAAAAAGACCGCTGTCATCCTTCCAGCCATTCTATTCCCTGCCTTCCTGTTTGCGGCCATATTTCAGGCCACCCCTGCCTATGCTATGGACATGGAATACTATACCTACGGTGGTTTTGGCCCGATTACGCAAGCCTTTACACGGTTGGCCCTGATCTTCAGTGATGCTGGGTATATAGGTTTGTTTACAGTGGTTACGGTTTTGGGTTTTCTTGCAGGGGCCATATCTTGGCTTGTCCAGGCCGCTAATGGCGGGAAAGCCACGCCTTTAACCTGGGCCGTCCCTGTGATCTTCGGGGTAGTGCTCTATCTGGGCCTGTTTGTTCCCAAGGGGAATATCACGGTTTATGACCCAACGCTCAATAGATTTCAGACTATTGGCGGTATCCCTGACGCGGTTGTCTTTACGGCTGGTGTTCTCAACAAAGTCGAAAGAGGGCTGGTTGAGATTATTGATACAGCCTCCGTTCCCGATTCTGAATACTCCCGAGGTGCTGGCGGCATTGGTTTCAAGACTTTGGAGTCAGTAAGAAACTCATACATAAAAGACAATCATCTCAGAACAAGCACAATCCGCTACACCAAGGATTGTGTGACTTTTGAACTGATGCGCCCAGGAACTACTTTATCCCTTGATACTCTCCGCAATGACACCACTGATTTTCTAACCGAACTTAGCAAAGCAGTAAATCCGGCAATCTATACAGTTTATTATGATTCTGCTAATCCGGCAGGTGTAACTAAAACCTGTACCGAGGCATGGAACCTTATCCGGCCAATTTTTCAAAATCCCAATAACTATAATGAGGCGCTCAGGAAGACATGCGGCAAGGCTTCTTTTAACTCCAACAATAATCTTGAATATAATCGCTGCAAAGAACTCATAACCAGCACCCTTAATTTCACAACGGGTAATACTGTCATACCAGAGAAGCTCATACAGCAACGACAAATCTCAGAAATTCTTTATACTTTCTACTATCAGGACGATGTGGAAACGGCGATGCTCATGGAAGCAAACCGGAAGATCACCTCGCAAGGTGTTGGTGTTGGTATTGCCATGAACGAATGGATACCGATCATCAAGGCGATCATGACTGCTATTGCCATAGGCATGATTCCATTCCTGGCCTTATTCTTGCCGACACCTGTAGTCGGCAAAGCTCTTTCAGCCATGTTTGGCTTTTTCTGCTTTCTGACCATCTGGGGAATCACTGACGCAGTGGTTCATGCCGCGGCTATGGATTACGCACAATACGCTTTTGAGGAGGTGCGGCAGTCATCTTTAGGCGTTTACTCAATGGCGGCTTTTCCTTCATTATCGGAAAAGATGATGGGCATGTTCGGCATTATCCGCTCGTCGGGTATCATGCTGGCAAGTCTCTTCACTATGATGCTGATTAAATTCGGCGGTCATGCCCTGGCTATGATGGCAGGGGGCTTGACCGGTCCGGTAAGTGGTGCAGGTGGAGCAGCCGGTAAGTTGATGACCCCGGAAGGCACCGCATCGGCCATGAGCGAGCAAAAGAAATCGGCTGGGTTGCTTGAGGGAATGCCACAGCATAGCTTCTCCAATCAAGCCTCCGCCGAGGCTTTCAATAGTGTCCATAGTCCGGTTGGTGGGTACAATTCCTCTATGAACGCCAGAAAAGCATTGGAACAATCAGGGCAAATCCCAAAAGGGACTTCGGATGCTGGCTATGCAGAGATGCAAAAGAACTTCAACCAGCAAGCTGGAACAGCAGCCGGTCAATCATCGGTTTCTCTTGGCCCAGATGGGCAAGCAACCCAGGGACAAACCAAGTCCGTCAATGCAGACGGCTCAACCAGTATGACCACTACCAACGGGGCTGGTGGGGTTGGCGTGCAAACGGATAACATGGCATCAGGTCAAGCCACCCATGCTACAGACGGTCATGGTGGCACAACACTCACGAGGGCGAGTGTCAACGGGATGAGTCCGATTGCAATGGCACATCAGGCCGCATACATAAAGACAAAGGGGGCTGGAGACAGTCTTGCCACCAATGAGAATTGGGCCAATGGACAGAGTTACATAAAGAATGCTGCCCTGACCAGCAGTGAGGCCCGTACTTATGGCGAAAACGTTAATAATTCTGTGTCTGCGAAACTGAACAAGGCTGTTAATAGTGGCTCCAGCTTTAAGGATAGTGTGGGCGAAAATACGCAAGCAAAGCTTTCAGCTTTTGCTGAAGCAAGTGGCGGATTACAAATTTTGGGGACAGGTGCAAAAGGTGGAGGCAGGTATGAAGTAACAGCTACAGGGAGCAATGGTAAAACAGTGAGTTTTGATGTGGATCAGAAAACATCGGAGGCTATAGGAAATGAAATAACCAAGGCACGATCTGAGGCCCTACAAGAAAGTATGGGGAGTAGCCAGGGGCTTGCTTTTGCCAATAATTTGGCGCACAATATTGGCGCAACCAAAGCATCATCATTGATGAATGATGCCAGGGATATGCAGCGTTCGACAGAAACAACGGGAGCCGATCTGAGCACCGCCTTCGTTGGACACTATGCCACACAACGCTACGGTTCAGATAGTCCTGAAAATGTCCGCAAGGCGACGGATGCTATTAATCATATGGCAACAGGCGGGAGTGCTGGTGTTGCCCAATTAAATCAGCATATCGATTCGTTTCTTAAAAATGGCGATTACAGTTGGGGTGATGGAAAAGCTCAGGTGGGTGCTGCCATCGGTGCAGCCGGTGGGCAGGTTGGAAGTCAAGCCTCAAACATCCAGGGACAGGTAGGGCCAGCAGTAGGAGAATCAGCAAGTCATACATCCAGGATTACCACTGGTGATTTCAGCGGCAATCCTGGTGCCAATCATCCGCCATTGGTCGGGCCAGGAGAAGTTACAGGCCATGTAAATGCTACAGCAGATCAAAGGCTCCATGAACACCAAGACGCCAAATTGATGGGGCCAAATGGAGCATTAGTCGATAATTTAACAGGGTTCAATATACCTGCGGAAATCAAAGACGCAGATCAAATGAGCAGGGATAGAGACGCAGCAAGAACAGCCGCAGGCAAGCCTCCCTTAGAAGGAGATTGAGCAGATAGAGAGAATGTATTCAGTGGCTCGTAAAGTCTTGGCTGTTTTCAGATAAATCTTAATCATCAAGACAATGACTTTCATGCTGGTCAACCCATGACTGATGCCCTACATTATCAGGTAAAAAGGCGTAAGAAAGATCGCCGGTATAATCTGGTTCATTAGCAAAAAGTTCTTCACCATCCATGAGTTTAATATTCTTTCCAAGCTCGGTGGCAAATATCCGTTTAGTGATAGGCTCAAGCAACTTATCAATCGCATCTAAAAAACCCATGATTTATACTCCTGACAATTTTTGAAAAGTAAAACGTCTCTCATAAAATCTGTTATCACGAATCAATAACAAAATCAAAACTCTTTCTATGGTGATAGAAATATGAACAAAAAAGAACTTGTCAATGCCGTTGCGAAAACACCTGGAATCACTGGGACTCAAGCTGAAAAGATCATCCAAAGTTTCATGGTCTCGATTACCACGGCACTCTCCAAGGGCGAGAAGGTGACTTTAATGGGTTTCGGGTCACTTCAAACTGTCAAAACCAAGACCAGAATGTATCGGGACATTAATAGCGGAGAGACTAAAAAAGCCCGAGGGAAAACCATAGTGAAATTTCGAACAGGTTCTCATTTATCAGAAAAGATAAGGTAGCAAACAGCAGGAAGGAGCGGCCACTTCCGACGAGCTTTTTTGAGGCCCATTCTCAGTGGCCGCAGATCTTCATTGATATTTCAGCGGGTCAAACCAGATTGCAGAAAGTTTTTGTTAAGCCAAATGACACAGCAACCATCAACTGCCTTGATTGCCAATACACCAAAACCATTGTTATAGGCAAGTTTCGTTCAACTTGGCACACCATGATTGCACGTTGCACCTGCGGCCATACTTTTCCGATCAGCCTTGATTCTCGTAGATGTTGCAGAAAGAAAACTGCATTGCCGTTTATTACCCAAATGAGCCAGGCCAGCCCCCTATCGTCCACACAAGGCTGGCGCAGAGCCTACTTCTTTTCCATCGGATAAATAAGATGCGCTATCTGTTCCAGACCCTTGACAAAGGTCCTGGGCGAGGGGCTACAGATGAGATCCGGATCCACGACAAAGACCTGTTTGTTGTGCACAGCTGAGATGGGCGTAAAACGCAACCATTCGTCCTTCTCCCTTGCACCTATCCCACCTTCGCTGCCCATGACCGCAATGATAATCACATCCGGGTTCTGGGCCGTCACCTTTTCCCGGTTATAGCGGCCATCCCGCTGACCAGCGGCAATATTGATGCCGCCGGACAGCACAATAAAGTCATTGGTAAAGGAACTTACAACCGAAGCAAACAGGGGATGAGCGCCCACCTGCATGAACACCTTCTTGGGCGGCAAGCCCTTCACCCGCTGCTGAATAGCCTGAACTTCCTTCTGCGCTTCGGCAATGATCTCCCGGGCCCTAGCCTCTAAACCCAGCAACCTTCCGAGCTCCAAAAACTGGTCGCAGATAGCGGCAAAGTTTGACGGCTGCGGAAAATGAACCACCCGTACCCCGGAGGCCGCCAGTTGAGCCACCTGTTGCGGAGTGGTCAGACCGGTGGCCAAGATCAGATCGGGATGCAGACTCAGGATCTGTTCAATATTGACCTGCATCACCGAGCCAATCTTCACCTTGTCACGGGCCGCGGCAGGATGAACGCAATAACTGGTATCGGCCACCAGACGATCCTCCGCCCCCAGCAGAAAGACATTCTCGGTATTGATCGGCCCGAGAGAGACAATCCGCTGGGGATATTGCTGTCCATCCTCGCTAAACGCCGAAGCCGGAGACAAGCCAGCCGCTACAACCAGCAGCAGGCAGAGAAGGAATCGAAACATTCGTTAATACTCCCACTTCAGGCCGACATAGATAGAACGTCCGGGCATAGGGTAGCCCTTGACATAGGCATAATCCTCATCAAAGAGGTTACGCAGCTCCCCGCGGACGGTGAAATCCCCAAGCTTCTCACTTTGGAGGAAACGATAGCTGAGCGTCAGGTCAGTCACTACAAAGCTGTCCAGCTTCACCACCGTGTAGGTCTCTTCCCAGTCGTCCACCTGCTGCGGCCCAGTATAGGTAACATTGACGCGGCCGGAAAAACCAGCCCCATTGGCAAAGGCCAGGCCCGTAGACATGGTCAGATCACTCGTATAGGTCAGATCAAGGCCGGTGGCGTCATCCTTATACGTGTTCAGCCAGGTCATATCGACAAAGGGCCGGACCTCCCAAGCCCAGCGCAATGGAACGCCGATATCATAGGAAAGCGCACCCTCAACTCCACTGAGGGTGGCGCTGCCCAGATTGGTATAACTGGTGATATTACCCGGCAAACTGCTGCGGACAATCTTGTCCTCAAAATCAGTGGTAAACCAGGTCAATGCTCCGGAAAAACCGGATTTGGTGTAATCGGCGCCACCTTCCCAGGTCAGGCTTTTTTCTGGATTAAGATTCGGATTGCCGAGAGTGCGACGGCCGGAAGAAACAAAATCAATGGCAAGCTGATCAGCTGAAGGGATGACAAAACCCTGTGCCACCTGGCCCCGCAGCTTGAGAGTATCAGTGACCATCCAGGCCAGACCGAACTGAGGTGTGGTATGGGAGGTGTCCTCATTACGACCGACGGGCTGCTCCACCTCCACAGTGTACCAATCCTGACGGATACCGCCGGAGACAAAAACCCGGTTATCAAACACCCCAACCTTGGCCAGCAGAAACATGGCCGGATTGTCATAGCTCGTTTGCTGGGGGCTCCAGCTGTTTTCCACCTTATAATGCAGCCAGTCCAGGCCGGTGGTCAGATTCAACACTCCAAACGCGCCGCTTATCTGGGCCTGGGCGCCCTGCTGGTCAGTCTTGTTGCGTGACTCAAGGCCGTCATCCCAGCCCGAGGCATTGGAGATCATGGGATCGACCCAACTGTTTTTATCCTGGCCGAAAAAATAGCGGCCCATCCACTGATAGCGACCCGAGCTGTTCTGGCCGTTATAACGGCTATCCACCGAATAGTTGCTCTTGTCATTATAATTATCGGTATCATTGGCGCTCAGATAGCCGGGATCGCCAACATGATCGGCATCAAAATCGGTGACAATCACCCCGAAACGGTTGCCGGGGGCCAACTCATAGCCCACATTGGCGCTCACCCCGGTCTGAGAATCGATCCCGGTATTGGCAAAGGTGACACCGCCGCCTGTTTTGTAGTCATCCAGGGTGGAACGGGAAATGGCCCCGGCGAAATCAAAGCCATGCCCTTTTGCTGTGCCGCCGACATCCACTGCGGCCTCTCCGAAACTGCCGCCCCCACTCTCGACAAAGGCGGAATTGCTTTTGCCCTGACGGGTGATGATATTGACCACCCCGCCCATGCCGCCGGAGCCATACTGAGCCGCTCCGGGACCGCGGATAATCTCAATCCGCTCCACATTTTTGGTCATGATCTTGGCAAGATTACCGGTTCCAGCCCGGCGGCCATCAAGCAAGATCAGCACATGACTCTGAAGATCATTACCCATGGTATCGGTACGAAAGCCGCGAATGCCGATCGAGGTCAGCGCCCCCGGATACTTTTGGATATGACCGATTCCCTTTTCCGCAATCAGATCAGCCACCGAATCAGCACTACTACGTTCAATCTCCTCACGGTCGATCACTGTAAGGTTGGCGCTCACCTCGCTCTTCTTTTCCGGAACACGGCTGGCGGTAATGGTCAGATAGGTCTTGCCGTTGACGGTCTCAATACCCGGAACGACGTCACCCTCAGGACTTGACGCGGATGCGCCTTCCACGGCCATCGCGCCGCTCACCTCAAAAGTCAACAGCGAACACAATGCCAGAAAGGAAACCTGCTTTTTCATTTTTTCTCCTTGAAAAAATTGCAGGTCCGGGGCATGCACAAGGCAAAAAAAATCCCCGGACCAATATAATATTGATCCGGGGATTCCCTTATTTATCCACAGATGACACACAGACCTGCCCCTTGTCCACGGGAACAGCCGTTCTTCTTTCAGACAGGTCTTCTGACTTCCGGATCGTCCTCCCTGTTGCGCCTTCCCAACCTGAAAATCCGGTCAGTGGCTTGAATGCAACGGTCGTCCCCGGTCACAGCGGCGGGCCCGTCCCGGATTGTCACCGGGTTCCCTTTTAAGCTCTGTTATGAGCATCTGAAATTATTCATTTATTCTTTAATGAAAAAACAGGGACCAGTCAACATTTTTTTGGTTCTAATTGTTTGCTGAGGGCCGATGCCAAAATTTTCCCTTCTTTTTTCCTGTTTCCGGCAACAGTGCTGATCAGCTAAAAATATTCGGCAAGGATCAGGGCGCGCCGCAGCCGCTCCATAAAAAACGTGAGGATCTCAGGATAACAGGCGAGGCCCTTAAACGATTGAACGTTGCCGATGCAAGCCATGGAACACTCTACAGTAAAACCGATATCCGTGAGCGTGGCGCGCCAGCTTTCACTCTCCCCCATAAGGTCTTCTTCGGCGTGCATCCCGGCGAAATACATCATGGGAATGATCCGCAGCCGGTGGAATTTCCCGGCCAGGCCCTGCCGTTGAATCCGGGCCAGCACCGCCTCATGATCCGGCACCCCTTCAATACTTGCGGCCAGGACATTGGGATAGAGATCCCCCACCAACCTTTCCAGCCCCAGATAGACGATATTCACCGGGTCGGCGGCCAAGGGCGTCCCGTGCAGGGCAAGCAGGTTCCAACCCTCGGCCGGCGCCAGAAAATCCTGCTCCAGCACCGCCAGGGTTTCCTTGATAAAATCCCAGCGGTGGAGCAGGGTTTCACTCAGAAAGACCCGCAGACCAGGGAAGAAGGCGCAGGTCTCGGCCATCTGCTGATACTCGGTGCCGGGAAAGATATGCAGGGGTTGGACCACCACCTTGCGATACCCCGCCGCCTCCACCTGGGCCAGAGTCTCCTGCAGGCTGGGCAGGCCTGCTTTTTTGCGAATGATCTCCGAGGTGTAAGCCCAATAAGGTTCATACTCCGGAAACTCCTCAGTAAATCGCTCAGCAAAGAGATCCAGAGCCGCTTTCGCCCGACTGCTGGACCCAAAGACGGCAATGACAATGGCTGGTCTATCTTGTAATTTCGGCAGCCGCATCTTGCGACCGATATATCCATGTTGATGCATTACTTATCCCTTATTTTTCTGCCCGTTTCATTCCCCATGCCGCCAGTCCGATGATGGCAAGCACCACCAGTCCGGCCAGCCACTCGACTCCGGATGAACTCACCTCGGTGGTCTCATCCGTCCTCTCCATCTTTTCCATCTTGTAGCCCTCTATATCGGCTTTCCCTTCTTGTGCCGTGCCACTTTCCTGCGGTTTCTCCGCCTTGGTCCCGCCCTGTACCTCACTGGGAGCGGCAAGCTGTTGCTGCAAGTCATCCCGCTGGGCCACCTGCTCAGCAAGGGACTTTTGCGCTGCCTGCTCAATGGCCATCTTGAACTGTTCCACCATCTCCGGGCTCATGACGCCGGGCAGGGAGATGATGGAAACCACCATCTGGTTGAGCAGCGGGTTGTTGCAGGTATGGTCGCAGCAGGCCACCCCTTTTTCCACCACATTGACGGCGTACTCGGCGGCCAGCTTTTTCCGGGTATTTTCATCCGCCTGCCAATACCCCTTACGCACCGCCTCCAGCATCCGGGCGGTGAGGGACTGATAGGCCCAGGGGTTGGCCTGGTTAAAAAATTCCTTCAGCTCCAGACCGTATTTATCCTCGACATAGACCTCATGGATCTGCTGCCACTGGGCCGCATTCACCTTGTCGGGGGTGGTCACCTGCCAGCCCCAAAGATATTCGACGAAATTACTCATCTCCCTGGCCCCGGCGTAATCCTCCCTTTTCATGCCCTCGATCCACTTGGGGTTCAGATATCGGCTGCGCATCTCCCGGCCCAGGGTCGCGGCCATATCCTCCACCTTGACCTGCCCCGCCTTCTGCTGGCTGGTGATCAGGGTCTCGGGACTCTGGCCCGCCTCATGCCGCACGGCCATGGCCAGCCCTCCCAGATACTCGAACATGTCGTCATTATCCAGCAATCCGAAGATATTTGAGGAACGGGAATGTACCGCCACATCCACTGCAGCCAATTGTTCTTTCAAAAGCGCACGGGCCTCTTTTCCCCAGTTACCGCCACCAAAGGCAAAACCCATGCGCTTTTCATAGACATCCACCACCTCGCGCTCCTCCTTCCACAACCCGGAGGCCCCGGCCATCTCGCTGACCCCGTTGCCGTAGGAGCCCGACTCCTCGGAGAAGATACGCAGACGACTGAGTTCCTCGGCCTGTTTTTCGTCCAGGCCATCGGCCATGAGCTTGGTTTTCAGTTTACGACTGTTGCCGGCGACTAGGTTCTCGATATCGGTCTGGAGAATGGCCAGTTGCACCGCCTCATCGAGAAGCTGCATCTTGTCCGGGAAGAGGTCGCGGTAAAGTCCGGAGGCATTGATCAGGACATCGATACGGGGACGCCCCAGCTCCGTGCCCGGCACCACCTCCAGGCCGGTTACCTTGCCTGATTTCTGCCATTTGGGCCGAATCCCCATGAGCCAGAGGATGGTGGACTCGTTCACTCCCTCGTTGCGCAGCGTCTCCACGGCCCACAGCACCACCGCCACCTTGTTTGGATATTTCTGATGCTTTTCCAGATGATTGGCGATGATCTGTTCCGCCGCCTTCTTGCCCAGTTCCCAGGCCGCGGGACTGGGCAGCCTGGCCGGATTAAAACCATAGAGGTTACGGCCGGTGGGAATGGCCTCCGGAATGCGTAATGGGTCATTGCCCTCACCCGGCTCCACATAGCGGCCTGAAAGACCATGCAGAAGATTTTTCATCTCCAGATCCGCCGAGGCGCGAATCCGGCCCTCCGCCCCCTGCTGGTTTTCGCCTGGATTCCATTTGACCACGGCTGCCGCCATTTCCCCGATCTCGTCTTTGCCCTTATGCCGGCCAAAGGTATGCATGCCATAAGGGATCATCTCTTCCTTGATCTCTTCCAGATAATGGGCCAGCACCTGAGGCAGCTCCGTATCGCCAATCTCCTTGGATTTATTTTTGGCAAGATCCGTCAAGATCCCTGTTTTCTCAGCCAATATCCGTAATTCCTTCAGCTTTTCCGGGACCGTGGCGCTGTCGCGGGCCTCTGCCTGTTCGATCTCGCCCGCCAGCTCGGCCATGCGGCCGTACTCCGCATAGAGGCCAGACTGACGCAGCATGGGCGTAAGGTGAGAAAGCATGACGCCCCGGCCCCGCCGCTTGGCTTGGATGGCCTCACCCACATCATCAACGATATAGGGATACATGTTGGGGATGTCGCTTATCAGCACTTCGGGCGGACAGGATGGCGATAGCCCGGCCTGCTTGCCCGGCGTCCACTCGTAGGTGGCATGGGTGCCGAGATGAATCATGGCGTCGGCGCCAAAGGATTTCTTGAGCCAAAGATAGGCGGCGATATACTGGTGATGGGGATAGAGGGTGGTATCGTGATAGAGCTTCATCGGATCATCGCCCCAACCCCGCGCCGGCTCCGGCATCATAATCATATTTCCCCGCCGCACCATGGGGATGACGATCTTGCCGTTATGCATCATCATCTGAAAATCACCGGGCTTGCCCCACTGAGCAACAACGCCGTCACGGAATGGTTGCGGCAGCTCGGCAAACCACTTCTCATACTCAGCCAGCTCAAGCTGGACGAGATCTCCCGCCCTCACCATGGCTTCCAGTTCACCCGGCGCCCAGGAACCCACATTACGGGCGCCGCTCAGGATCAACTCCTTCACCTCTTTTTCTCCGAGCGGTTTACCGATAGTGTAGCCCGCCCCGGCAAGTCCCGCGAAGATCTCTTCCAACGATGCAAAGACATTGAGATAACTGGCCCCGATATTTTGTTTGCCCTGATGGTGGTTATAAAAGAGGATGGCGATCTTTTTTTCCTGGTTGGCCTTGCGCTGCAGGTTGATCCAGGCCTGGAGCCGGGGAATGAGGCGGTCAATATTCTCCTTGACCGGTTTGCCCAGATACCAGGTCTTGCCGGTGGCCGAATCAACCACCTTTTCCTTGGCCATGAGTACCGTGGGCTCAATCAGGCCCGAGATCTCCGGCCCGGCCATGGACCAGGCGACCTCCTGCGCCCCAATACCGACCGGGCTTGCACGCCACTCATCCACCGTCTCCTGATAGAGGCTGATGGCCGAGATGATCGGCACATCGAGTTTGCGTAAATCCTCCGCCAGTTTCGGAGTGAGGGCGGAAGAAAATTTAAGAGAAAAGGCCAGGACTATATCGACCCGCGCCTTGCCGTCCGCATCCAGTAAAAAAGACTCAATGGCCTGCTGATCATTACCAAAACAGGGGAGCACGGAAAAACCAGCCGTCTCCAGCCTCCTGATCAGAAAATCTATCGGCTCCTGCTGGCCGGGAGTGAGGAAGGCGGAGTAAAAGAGCAGGCCCAGACGCGGTCTTTTGGGGTCATGGCCCGGTCTTACGGCCTGCCACTTGAAGAACGAGGTCACATCCTGGAAATGATCCGGCGCGTCGGGATGGTAAAGACCAAGCTCCAGCCGGTGCCGCATCGATGTGAAGGAAACAGCCGAATCAAGATGGCGGTGGATCACCAGCCGCATCATGTTTTCGATATTTTCCCGACTCAGATGGCGATAGTAGATAGCCACCTCCTCATCAAAACGAAAACCCTTTTTTCTCAACTCCTGGTCATCCTGAGAGCCGCGTAGGGCGTAGATGGTCTTGCCCTGTAAGTCAATCCGGTCGACGAGATACTCCTCTAGTTCCCGGCCCATGACATCAACGACAATAACCTTTGCCTGCTCAATCTCCCGGCGCAGCGTCTCCCCGCCGGATACCAGCTCACCGCTGGACACAACCCTGATCCGGCGGCTAAGATCAGCCTCCATCCCCTCCACCGCCATGTTGGCCAGATAGGAGTTATGGTCGATGACCAGAAAGGCGATATCGGCGGCCAGGGCCGGCAAGGGCAGGAACAGGAGCAAAAAACCAAGAATAATTCGCATCACACTCACCTAAACGTTATCAAGCAGCTAAGCTCAACCTGGTTTTTTTGGCCACGGCCATACAATTTTGGTCTCGGCAGTTCATAATCACCGCATCCAAACCAGCCTCGATCAGTAAATGCAAAAGGCGGCAATGAGAGGCGGAGCGAGCCCCGCCATCCAGAAACTGGCAGGTATTATTCAGAGCAACGATGGTGCGCAGACGATGGCCGGACAACTCCCCGACCAGTCTGATAGAATCGAGGATCAAATCAATATCCGGCAAACCGCCGCTTAAAGACCAGCTTACCGGATCAGGTCGACAGGACATGACCGGATCCAGATAGAGATGCTCCAAAGGGAAACCTGTCTCCTTGGCCACATCCAGCACATCCATGGCCAGGTTCAAACGACCCTCCGCATCCACGGGGGTACATGCGCTACTCACCAGCAGAATCACCAGTCTGGCCCCGAAGAAAGAGGCGGTTTTCATGGCACTGACCAGTTCAGTCCGATTGGCCGTGACGGCGTTAATGGTAGCAGTTCCCTTATGTATTTCCAGGGCGCGCTGTTGACTCAAGACATAATTGGAAAGAAAAAGAGGTGCCTCCACAGCCTGCTGAATGGTCTCCACCAGCCACGGAGTAAGGCAACCGAGTTTCCGGTTTTGGCCCAGATTGACATCAAGGGCCGTGGCTCCGGCCTCTATTTGACGCCGAGCCAGCAATATCACGGCTTGTTTATCCTTTTTTTCCAACGCTTGTAAAAAGGTCTGGTTCATAAGATGCATCTCTTGACCGATAATTTCCATGATCTTCTCCTGTTATTTATTCCGAATTTTTTCCCGAACCCCGGCGAAAACCGCCCCAATCCCCTTGGCCATAACCGTTGGCAGGCCGTCTACCTTTCGAACAGGGTTCTGCAACTCACTTCCAGCAATCCTTTCAGCCACGCTCCGGAACCAAAGATCCATGGAACTCAAATCCACGACCAGACCTCTTTCGTAGTCATCACTAATGGCCATGACTGCTTTCAGGAAATCGGCATACTCCGGCTGGAGCAGAATCGCCTCCACCTCCTTACAAAATTCCTGTTTTTTTTCCTGTCCGGCGTAAGAAAGACAGAGTTCATGAAGATTGACCTGTCGTTCCTTCAGCCGCTGAAAAATGGAGCGGCCCTTCACCAGCCCGTTCTGCAGATAAATGGCCCGCTGCACCCCCTCATACACAGCGCTGGCCATGAGTTCTCCCATTTTGGTGTGACCACCGCTGGCATCAATGGGCAGACCAGCCCCCTCGACCACGATGATATTGTCAGTTCCGGTGCCGGTGGCCTGATGCAGTCCCGCTGAATAACTGGAACGGATATCAAGATCCTGCAACGCGGCGGATTTGGCCTCGGTGGCGCTGATGATGCCCCGGCTCATGGCCTGGGGCGACAACCGCATATTGGTCAGCAGCAGGATATTGATGGTGCCGGGCTTATGCGTCTTGCCGCTGCTGTCTGGTTCATAGAAAAGACCGGTATCGGCGCTCATGCGCATGGCATTGCTTTCCACCCCGGCTGTGACCAGGGCTGTGACCTCCATGGCCTTAAACGACTTTTTGACCACGGCCAAGTTGTCCATATTGGCGCCGGTAAAAAGCATGGCCGTGGACTCGGGAGCAAATCCCAACGCCTTTAGCGTTGACTCCCGCAGGGAGGTAAGCCCCTGCTGGTGTCCCAAGCCCCAGGAGGGCGGCGGGAAATAGTGGTTGGCCACCGTACTGATCTTGTCTCTCTGCCCCTCAAGGGTGGAGATCACGGCCATCGCCTTCTTGAAGGTAACGGCCACGGTCTTATTGCGAAAATCCTTTATATCGCTCTCGATTATTTCGGCCTTGGCCACATAGTCAAGATCGAGTTGCAAGGGGGTGCGGCTGACCACCTGGTCGGGCTGGACAAAGTTGACCGGATCGCTGAACTCCTTCCCATAGACACTGGCCGCCAGCCAGGAAACGAAGTATCCGGGATGAGTGGCGACCCGGCAAGTGAGATCACAGGGAAAGAAGAAAACGCGGTTATTCCGTACTGCATCCACCTCTTTCCACCCCGGCTGGTGGAGGAATGAAAGAACCTGCTTATCGTCGCCGCAGCCGTACAACACCTGTGGATTAAACTTCCGCCATTCATCGAGGCCCACCTGGATAATATTGCCATTCTTACCAAAGACCGAGGCAATGCCGCCTGCAGCCCGAATATATTCATTCTGAAAGGAATCGTCTCCTGGAGACATTACCGTATCCCTGCCCATGAGACGCATGACCCGCTGCCGTTGTCCCGGCGATATTCCCGCAATTTTACGGGCTATCATTGCCAGCTGCCGCTCCTCTTCGGCGATGATCTCGGCGGCTTTGGCCTCCCTGTTGAAGATCCGGCCAAGAAGCCGGATATGGGCGAAACTTTCCTGAATTGAACGGGGAGCAAGCTGAATCAGGACGACCTTGTCGCGAAAGCGGTCAGGCACATCCTTTTGCAGATCCGCGTAAAAAATAACATCAGGTCGCAATGCCGCCACCCGGTCAAGATCAGGATTGGCAAAACCGCCGACAATCTCCTTGCCCGCCGTCTCCGGCGGCAACACCGAATGGTGGGTTATACCCACCACCGCGTCACCGGCCCCAAGACGAAGCAGCATCTCGGTCACTGACGGCACCAGAGAGACCACCCGTTCAGGCGTCTTGTTCAAAATTATTACCTGACCGCTTGCATCAGTGAAAGGGACAAGAGAATCCCCGGCCCATGCGTGCCGAGTCATCAAAAGAAACAGCATGAACAGTACAGGATGCAGTCGTTGCATCACTCCTCGAATCGGTGTTTTCATTTATTTCCCTCCGGGATATAGACCATGGAACCATTTTCAAGCCGGTAAGCAGTACCCAAGCGCTGGCCTTTACCCTTGGCCTGCTCCTTGCTCACTTTCATGGCCTCGATTTTTTTACCGTCCTTGACGATAATCTCCATCTCGCCCGTGGCCGACTGTTTGGTGATAGTCACCTGCGAATTTTCTTGCAGCAAATCTTCCATATGTAAGGAGCTGAACAGGGCCAGCAGCAGCCCAACAATCAAGACCGACCCCAGGTCAAAGAGGTTAGCCACGCCATTCATGGGGTCATTATCCGACAGATCGGTGCCCAAACTGAGTTTTCTGTTGAAATATCTCATTGTTTTCCGGCCAGAATTTCTGCTGCCAGCTCCATGTTTTTCACATCTTCCTCTACCCAGCGGCGCTGAACGGTAAAGAAAAAATAACTGACCAGCCCCAGAGTCATCCCCACCACCGTAGTGGTGAAGGCAACTACCAGATTACTGGAAAGGCGGGTAAAATCCCCACTGCTCAGTGAGGCAAGGCCTGTACCCATGGGAATCAGGGTGCCGATAAGACCAAGCCCCGGCCCAATGCGAATAGCCATCTTCAAGTGATCCAGGGATTTCCACAAACGATGTTCGGTCTCGCGCAGCAGGTTCAAAACTGCAAGCTCGTGATGTTTGTGAGAATCGTGATCCGTCAATTCGACAAGCTGCTGACAAAAACGACGTACCGGAACTGGAAAATCAGAAAAGGACTGAGTTTTCAGGGAGCGTATCGCATCAAGAGAGCGTGGTAGACGGCTCCGTGACAGATACATACCGGTAAAACTCCCGCTATAGATAACCAGCCGGACGGTAAGCAGTGATAAGAGAATCGCCATCGGCAGGTGTAGGGATGAGGCAACAAGATAGATAAAGGATTCCAGCAGCGTGATAATATTCATGATGCCCTCCTCAGGGTTTTCAGAAAACCCAACGAAAAAACCAGGCCCAGGCCAGCCAGAAACAGGGGAAGACGATGATCTACGACGATAACGGTGGACTTGCTGACCCGATAGATCCGCTCAAGGTCACCAAACTGCGGAACAACGGCAATGGTGACGAGAAAATAGAGGGCGGCCAGCACCATGACCCGGCCCAGTCCCTGTTCGGCGCTGCTTTTTGCAAACAGGACAAAGACCAGTGCGCTGACCAGACTCACAGCAATAAAACCGGCGAAAAGCCAGGCAAAGATCCAGAGATTTTCCGGAAAAAGATTGTGGAGAAAAGCACCGCTGCAAAGGATCACCGAAAAACAAACCGGACAAGGCAGGGCCAGCAGGAGCCAGCCGTGACTCCTGCCTCCACGATCGCTGCTCTTTTTAAGCAGGGTCACACCCCAGAGAAGCAGGAGCACTGCGAGTAGAAAATGGACTGTCATGCCGCTCTTTGCAACAAGCATGACCGTTTCCAGATGGGCTCCGATATCTATCCGGCTGACAACAAACCAGGCCAGCACAAACATCAAGCCATAACTGAAGCAAAAACCGCAAAGAGCTGAAAACCGTTTGCTCAACCTCGACTCCAGCCTGAGCAGGTAAGAAAGACCTGCCCCGCTCTTCACGGCAAAGATACCCACTGAAAAAATGAGCCCGATGACAAGTGATTTCAGCTCCATGACCAACCCCCATCTTTGAAGCTGCCACAAAAATCCTCTCTTAAAATCCGGATAACCACTTTTCTCCTCTATAAAAAAGGTTGCGGTTCCGGGGCATGCCAGCAAAAAAGCAAAAAAAAATCCCCGGACCAATATAATATTGATCCGGGGATTGCCTTGTTTTATCCACAGATGACACAGGTCTGCCCCTTGTCCACGGAGACATCCTTTCTAATTTCAGACAGGTCTTCTGACTTCCGGATCGTCCTCCCTGTTGCGCCTTCCCAACCTGAAAAACACGGTCAGTGGCTTGAATGCAACGGTCGTCCCCGGTCACAGCGGCGGGCCCGTCCCGGATTGTCACCGGGTTCCCTTTTAAGCTCTGTTATGAGCATCTGAAATTTTCTCATCAACGTTTACTGAAAAAAACAGCACCCGTCAACATTAAACATGTTCTTTTTCTGTTGATAACAAAACCGCAAAGAAGTGTCCCTGATTTTCTTGAGAACAGGACTAAAAGCAAGCCCTCTATCTGCCTTGGGCGATCAGGAGCACAATGGAAAACAGGAATAATGTATTGACAGCCGAACTGGGGTGCGGTAAGGAAAAGAAAATCATGATGTCATGAAGGCATCAACCACCAACACAACATCATTTATTCAGGCCACGAAGGCTTGGGCACACTGGCCTGAGGTTCGTGGTTTTTTTGTCTGGACGCCAGACAATCGCCATCAGCAGATTCACCACCCAGCAAGAGTAAAGCATTGTTGAAAAAGATATGTATCATTGACGGCCAGGGCGGCGGCATAGGCGCCACCCTGATCAAATATATCAAAGAGGCCTATGGTGAATCGGTGGAGCTGATCGGCCTTGGCACCAACGCCATCGCCACCGCCCAGATGCTCAAATCCGGCGCCAATAAAGGGGCATCGGGTGAGAACGCCATCTGCCGCACCGTGTACGAGGTGGACTGCGTCATTGGCCCCATCACCATCACATGGGCTAATTCTATGCTGGGCGAGGTGACACCAAGGATGGCCGAAGCGATAACCTCATGCCCAGCCCTGAAAATCTTGTTGCCACTCTCACAGGAACGAATCGAACTGGTAGGGATCATCAAGGAACCCCTGCCGCACCTGGTGCAGGCAGTAATCGCCGGAAAGCTGAAAGAGGTATTGAACCATGTGTGAAGCAAGCGCATATCTGAGCAAAGACGGAGAAGAGCAACTACTTATGGAATCGGTGGATATCATCGAACCCCAGGGCGAAAACACCTTCCGCATTGTCGGCATCTTCGGAGATCAGAAGATCATCCATGCCCGTATCAAGCTGATGAATCTGGTGGATCACCGCATTATCTTCGAAGAATAGGTTGTCATCATTTATGGTCTCGCTAAAAGTCAAAAAAGCCAGTCATTTCGAGCGACAGCGAGAAATATTTCTTCTTAGGCACTGGGTATTATTAAGATTTCTCCCGATGGTCGAAATGACATTGTGACAGTCTGGACTTTTTGCGGGATTATCATCCTTTATACAAAATTAGTCGCTCCTCTTGAAGATTACTGAAGTAATCGACAGAGCCAAAAGTATAAGAAATTGTCACAAAATAAGTAGAATGCATCAGGAGTTTAACACCTCGATGCGTATAAGTAGTGAAGCCACGAAGGCTTTGGTTCTCCCCCAAAAAGGAACTAAAGACTGTGTGGCTTTTTTTTTGAGTGGCTATACCAGAGTACGGTTTATATCGGCAACATAGTGGACGATTCAACAGCAACTTGCTGAAAATACAGGAAGTATATACCACCCCTCAAAAAGGATGGGAAATAATAAAATAAAACAGGAGGATTCATAAAAATGGAACAAAAAACTACCATCGACAAGCTGCGGATACTACTGCCCCACTGGGTTGAACACAATTTTCATCATGGAGAAGATTTCTGGAAATGGGCGGAGCAAGTAAGGCAGGATGGACACCAGGAACTGGCAGCACTGCTCGATCAGGCGATCAGCAGCATGAAAGTCACTGATGGAATTCTGGAAAAGGCCCTGAACATGATCGGTGGAGCTGATAGCAATCACCACCATCATCACCACGATCATGCCCACGATCACGATCATCAGCACTGCCATAAACATGATTGACCCCCTGGCAGCAAAGGGAGAAGAAGAGGATTGTCTGTGCAGATGACAGGCATATCATTTCATAAAAGTTCATAAGAAGAGAAACGGATGTACATCATCACCGGCGGGGCCGGATTTATCGGCAGCAATATGGTCAAGGCGATGAACGGGCGCGGCATCAGCGACATTCTGGTGGTCGACGATCTTAAACAAGGGGAAAAGTTCCGCAATATTGCTGACTGCGACATTGCCGACTATCTGGACCGCCTCGACTTTCTCAACCGATTGCGAACCGGCTGGCAACCGGATGCAAAGATCAAGGCCCTGATCCACGAAGGCGCCTGTTCGGCCACCACCGAATGGGACGGCGAGTTTGTCATGGCCAACAACTATGAATACTCCAAGGCTCTGCTGCACTGGTGCCAGGCCCGCTCCATACCCTTCATCTATGCGTCTTCCGCCTCGGTGTATGGCATGGGGCCGGTATTCAAAGAAGAACGGATCCATGAACGACCTCTGAATATGTATGCCTTTTCCAAATTCCAGTTCGACCAGTATGTGCGCCGCTGCCGCGATTCCCTGACCAGCCAGGTGGTGGGTCTTCGCTATTTCAATGTTTACGGCCCGCGTGAACAGCACAAAGGCGCGATGGCCAGCGTGGCCTTTCACTTGCATAAGCAACTGCTTGCAGACGGCAGGCTCAAACTGTTTGCAGGAACAGACGGCTACGGCAACGGTGATCAGCTGCGCGATTTCATCCATGTGGACGATACAGTGGCTGTCAAACTGTGGCTGCTTGACAATCCGGCCGTCTCCGGCATCTTCAATGTGGGCACCGGGCGCGCCCAGAGTTTCAATGAAGTGGCGCAGGCGGTGATCGCCCACCACGGAAGTGGCACAATCGAGTATATCCCTTTTCCGGAACACCTCAAGGGATGCTACCAGAGCTATACGCAGGCAGATATTACCGCTCTGCGCCAGGCTGGTTACCACGCCGATTTCTTGCCGGTGGAGGCGGGCGTCTCCCGCTACCTGAGCTGGCTGGCAAAACATCCAGGCTGACGGCCTGTCACAGATAAAAAACTTGACTTGCTCTCTCAAACAATGTAAAAAAGCATTCATCATTAAATCTGATTACAGTCTTCATTTATTCTGATCACAGAAGTGATCATCCCAGACTGACCAAGATACTCTGGATCCGGTTCCTAAAACCGATCCTCTTATAGCAGCCAAGATATTCAAGCCACGAAGGCTTTTGTTTCCGGAATACGGAACCAAAGCCTTCGTGGCTTTTTTTTTGCTTTTTTACCTGACTGTAACCTGAACCAAACGGAGAAACGAATATGCTCGTACCTCTTGATCTGGCCGCGCTGGCCTGGAAACAAAGCCATCTGAGCCCCGAACTGGCACTTGGCTGGCGGCTGGGTCGTCATGCCCACGACTGTTTCGACGGACTTGACCGGGTGCGGATCGCCGCCACCGGCCATGCCCATACCCTGGCCGCTCTGGAACGGCTGGCCCGCTTTCCGGAGCCGGGCATGGTGGTCAAACCGGCAGGGTTACGGCCCTGGGACATGCTTTTTTATCATGAACCCACCGCCACCGCCCTCAAGGTCGTCTGCATCAGCAGGCGCACCACCCTGTCCCCAACTGCCATAGAACTGGAGGACAAGCTGAACGGAGATGATCCAACCGTGGCCGACCGCTACCAGGAAGAACTTGATGGACTTGTCAGCAATATCGTCAATGGCAATCTGACCGGACTCTGTTTCGTCCAGGAGATCCGCTGCCGGGTGCTTGATGTAGAGAAGAGCAAACTCCCGGCAAGTTGCCCCTGGTGTCAGAGTCGATCCTTCACCCGGCTGATCGAGGTGGACGACCACATCTGCTGCCCGGCCTGCTCCGGACTGGAACCGGACTGGCTTGTTTGAACCGGGACAACAACAGCTCCTCAATCAAGAAAACCCTCTGCTTACGAGAAAAAATGACACTTGCCAGATATCAACACGAAAGCATCCCGGCGCTGACAACCGCTCGCGACCGGATCAATGCCCGAGAAATGTCACGATGCACCTTCGGCTCAGGCGGCACCTGTTGCCGGGTCTGTAATATGGGCCCCTGCCAGATCATTGATGGGGTCGAGACCATGATAGGGGTCTGCGGCGCCACCTCCGACACCGTGGCCGCGCGCAATTTCGCCAGGATTGTCGGCGCAGGTGTTGCCCTTCAGGTGGAGGAGGCCAGAGAAATGGTCAGGATCTTCATGGCCACCGCCAAGGGAGAGACACCCTACGCCCTGGCCGATGAAAATAAGCTCCGGGAACTGGCCCGGCTAATTGAGATCGACCCCGACATCAGCGACCTCAAAACGCTGGCCCTGGAAACGGGCCGATCGCTTCTCGCCGCATTCGGCAATCAGGATGAGACCCTGGCGCTGATGAAAATCGCCCCGAAAAACCGCCGCCGTATCTGGAAAGATCTGGGCGTCACCCCGCGCGGATTTGACCGCGAGGTGGTGGAACTGATGCACCGGACGCACATGGGTGTTGACCAGGAATTTGTCAACATCGTCCGCCAGACCAGTCGCTGTGCCCTGACGGACGGCTGGGGCGTATCCCGCGTGATCAGCTGGCTGACGGATATCCTGTTTCCGACCCTGCCGGCACCAACCGTGAAGCCGGAAGGGCTGAGACAGGACATGATCAACATCCTGATCTACAGCCAAGGCCCGCTGGCTATGGAAACACTGAAAGAAGCGGCAATAGACCCTGAAGTCATCAACCTGTGTCAACGCTCATCGGCCACAGGCATCAACCTGGTGAACGGCTCCATCGGCGATCAGGAGACCGATCTCCTCACCGGTTGCGTGGAAATCATGGTGGTCAGCGGTTCGTGCATCATGCCTTCTATCTCCAGAATCATCCGATCCCTGCACACCCGACTTGTCACCAGCAGCAATTCCATGAAGATGACTGGGGCAGAACATTTTGAGCTGACAGGACCGGCTGCCCGCAGCAATGCCATAACCATCTTGAAGATGGCTGTCACCGCTTTTCGTGGCCGTGAAAAAGTGCTCAATCCTGCTGAAGAGAATAAAACCGAACAAAGGTCACAACCACAATTCGGAATCCACAGCCTTGACCCAGCCCAACTTGCCGGCCGGATCAGCAAAGGTGATATCCGTGGCATCGCCCTGATCATGGGCTGCGACAACTACCATCAGCAACAGGACAGTCATGCCGCCATCGCCGAGATTCTGCTGCGAAACGATATTTTCATCATCAGCAATGGCTGCGCCGCCAACTCTCTGGCCAGAAGTGAGGAGATGCAAGGAAACAGGGTCTGGGAAATGGCCGGTTCAAAGTTGCAGGCCGCCTGTCAGGAGATGAACCTGCCGCCGATACTGCCCATGGGAACCTGCATTAACAGCAGCCAACTGTTGCAGATTGCCGACCTGCTCATCCAGCAGGGGATGGGAAAGGACCTTGCCGATCTGCCGCTGGTGGCAGCCGCTCCGGCCTGGATCAGCGAAAAAATTGTAACGGCTGGTCAATGCCTTGTTGCAAGCGGGATAGATGTCTTTTTCAGCGCGTTGCCGGTCACAGGCTCCCGCAAATTGGCCGACTATCTACAACACGGGTGCCGCACTGAATACGAGGCCTGCTGGCAGATTGACAAGGAACCCAACCAGATGGCGCAAAAAATAATCGCCCGGATAGACAGCAAACGACAGGAGTTGAATCAGGCAAACAGTCTTTTTGTCCTGACAGCAACAACATCGGCATAACTGACAGGCAAAGTCAGACTTTCAATATTTTCACAAACAGAGGGAATCATCATGTGCATGATAAAAAAAGCTGGGACTGTAGCGTCGAATTCCACAGTCACTCCCGCCCCCAGGTCTTGCCATAGGTGATAGGGACTTCGAGGCCGCCGGGGACCGGGATGTGATCACCCCGGAGAACATCCACGCCGTCTTTCACATTGAGGCGGCTATTCATGAGATTAACGGGGTGCCGATTGTTGTGCCGTTTCCGCACCACCACACAAGTTATGAAAAAGAGCCACATACCCACAACCATAAAGAGCTTCGGCCCGGAAAAATATTAAAGCAAGAAAAGGAGTAAGACAATGGATTGGCTGAAATCAGTTATCGAATACGGCGTCATCGGCCTGCTGGGTGCGCTGAGCGTAATCGCGGTGGCCATTGCCATCGAGCGCTTCCGCTTCTTCAGGGGCCTCTGCCTTGAAGAATTTAACAACCGGCGACTTTTGGAGCTGGCGCTCACCCGCCGGTTGCACCTCATCGCCACCATCGGCAGTAATGCCCCCTATGTCGGGCTGCTTGGCACCGTGCTCGGCATCATGCTGATTTTTTATAATATGGGGCAGGAGGGAATGGTGGATTCAGCCCGGATCATGACCGGGCTTGCCTTGTCGCTGAAAGCCACCGCCGCCGGCCTCCTGGTGGCCATCCCGGCGGTAGTGCTCTACAACCTGCTTCTGCGACGGGCCAAGGAATTGCTGCTCACCTGGGAGGCGCATCATGAATGAGAAAGGCTTTGACGGCATCAACGTCATCCCTTTTATCGACATCATGCTGGTGCTCCTCACTATCGTGCTGACCACAGCGACCTTCATCGCCAACGGCACGATCCCGGTCAACCTGCCCAAGGCTGAAAGCAGTGCCACTGCAGGCCGAGGCGTGACCGTGGAAATCAACCAGGCTGGAAAGATCTATTTTCGGGGAACTGAATATACCATAGCATCCCTTCGCGCTGCCCTGTCTGCTGAAGACCGGCAAACACCATTCCTTATCCGGGCCGACCGGGCGGTGGCGTTGCAATCATTTGTCGATGTCATGGGATTGGTCAGGGAGCTTGGCTTTTCGAAGATGAGCCTGCAAACGGAGGCAACAAAATGAGACGTGATGGACGGGCGCTCACCGAATCGTTTGTGCTGCATGGTTTGCTGACAGGGGCCATAATCATCATGGCCGGGGCGCTTACCCCGCCACCACAGACAATACGTCTCGATTTTTCCATGTTGCAGCCGACTGCCTCCCCGAGGCCGGATGAAACCCCGCAGGCACAGGCAGCGGTGGCAACGCCAACACCTCCAGCGCCACAACCCGAGCCCGTGGCGCTCCCACAAAAACTGGCACCGGTCGCGGCCAAGATCAGGCACTCTCCACAGCCGATCACACCCGCACCACAACAATCTCAGGAGCAAAACAGTCCGGAAGTTGCCGAAAACCCCGCGCCCGCCCCTGTCGCGGCAAAGCCTGCCGGCACGGCCTCAAGCACATCTGTGACAGAAGCCCCGGCCGTTCCCGCCGATGAAGAATACAGACGCACCAATTTTGGAGCCATCCGCGACTCAATCCTTGCCAATCTGCGCTATCCCATGCTTGCCCGCCGCCGGGGCTGGAGCGGTCAGGTGGAGATCGCCTTCAAGATTACCCCGGATGGCAGTGTCAGTGAATTACGAATCGTGGCCAGCAGCGGCTTCCCTGTACTTGATGACCAGGCGCTGGCCGCAATCCGCCACTCGGCCCCTTTTACACCGCCGCCACGCATAGCCGCAATCCTGGTCATGCCGGTCAACTTCCAGCTCAACTAAGGAGTATGCAGAAAGGGAATTGAGAACAAACAACATTTCCCAAATATGCGCTTCCTTGCAAAAGATTCGATGAAAAATATTTAAACAAACTCACACACCGGGTATTCGGCAAAGGAGGAAAAAGCAGGCAAGAAAAAGTTCATAACGACCTGAACTCAGATCAAGAAAAGAAAGATTCATTGTCGCTAAATCAACAAACATCAAAATTTTGAAGTGAGAGAAGGAATGAAATTTTTAACCAGAAAAAAAAGTCTGCTCCTGGCAGCACTCACCGCCACCATAACCATGCCTCTGGCTGTTCAGGCGGCGGAACCGGTTGTTCTCGACAATATCACGGTCAAGGGTGAGGCCATAACCTCAGCCACCGAACCTATCACCGTCAATACCGTAACTTCTGAGGATATTGACGGACTCAAACTGCTGCGTCCGGAACAATTGCTGGAACTGGTGCCAGGCGTCGAGATCCATAACTACAGCCAGGGTGGCGTAGCCAATGAATTTGAAATGCGCGGTTATAACAACTGCGGTCATGGCGGCGATGCCGCCATCGCTATCGATGGTATCCCTTTAAATGAAGGGCAGTCCCATGCTGATGGCTATGCAGACATGAATGTTATTATTCCACTGGAAATTGACCATGTCGATGTTTTCAAAGGCCCCTCATCCCCGCTATTCGGCAATTTCGCCAGGGCAGGCGCCATCTCCTTTAACACAAAAAAAGATGGAGAATACAGCACATTACAGACATCAATCGGTTCCTATGAAACCTTTGACACCCAGTATGTCTTTGGTCGTTCCCTAACCGATACTTTCCGTAACAATACCGCCCTGCAGTTTGCGACAACCGACGGCTACCAGGATCACTCATCATGGCAACGCGGCAACTTCAGCACTCGCCTTGGCTGGCAGACCACACAAAACCTCGACCTCGCTCTCTCTTTTCGGATGAATAAGTCCATCTGGGATGCCCCTGGCTATATTCCTGAGTACCAGTTTAAAAACGTCGACGCCTCCTTTCATCAGGCGGTCAATGCCGAGGATGATGGCGGCAACAAGCTCTTTACGACCCAGCGACTCGATGCCGGCTACCGTCTGACTACCGACAGCAAACTCCTTGCCTGGACCTATGCAACTGAACAGGATTTCACCCGATTTGCCAAGTTCGGCTATGATGCGGGAGGTCAGACGGAGAAACATCATGATCGTTTGGTCTATGGTGCCGGGACAAGTTATAACTATGAAAGTAAATTCGCCGGTAAGGATCTGAACGGCGTCGCCGGTATCGAATATTTTCATGAAGATACCGACACCGAGATCTACAACACGACAAACCGGGTCCGCACATCGCAGAGCGAGGATCGTAACTTCATTATCGATACCGTGTCTCTCTTCGGCCAGATTGATTATGCCCTGCATCCGCTGTTCAAACCCTGGCTTGGTTTTCGTTATGACTCATTTGGTGGGGACTATACCAACAAAGACCCTGGCTCCACGCCATTTTCCGAAAATATGAATGACTATTCGCATCTCAGCCCTAAAATCGGTTTTCACAGCGAGCTGCACAAGACCCTTGATTTTCATACAAGCTTTACCCAGGGCTTTGCCATCCCGGCAGATGCCGATAAGTATAACAGCGCCATTGGCAATGAGGCCCAAACAATCAATCAGTATGAAGCCGGTCTCAAATATACGCCCTCCAAGCTTTTTACCGGTGACTTGGTGGTCTTCCGGATTGACAACCTGAACGAAATCCAGGAATCCTTTCCCGGTTCAGGCATCTATCTTGAACTTGGCGAGACCCGACGTGACGGCCTTGAGCTTTCTGCCGTGCTGAAACCCTGGTTTGCCGGTCTTGAGCTGTTCGGTGATCTGACCGTTACGGATACGGAAATCATGAAGAATGTTGACCCGACAATAGTGGGCAAGCATGTAACCGGAGTGCCGGATTATACCTCCAATCTGGGTGTGCGTTACCGGGCCGAATCCGGAATCAATACCCAGATTAAATGGCGGCATACGGATCGTTTCTATATCGACAGCGCCAACCTGGAATCGTATGACGGCTACAACGTAACTGATTTTGCCATAAGCTATAATGACAAGACCCAGAATGGCACAAAATGGCGGATAGGGGCTGATATCGACAATCTTTTTGACGAACACTACAGCCAGGCGATATGGAACGGCTACGGCACCAACAACTATGCGGTGAGCGCGCCCAGAACCTTCTGGCTGCGACTCGGCATTGAGATATAGGTGACTCATGAACGTACGCCATTTTCTGATCGGCGTGGCGCTTCCCTTGCTGCTGGTTATTGCCTCAGGCTGTGACCGGCAGCAAAAGGTCTCAGCCGATACGCCCAAGACCTTGACCCTGATTTTAGGGGAAGAAAATACCGAAGGGTTTGATCCAACACTTGGCTGGGGCAGTTACGGTAATCCGCTGTTCCAAAGTACCTTGCTCAAACGCGATGCCGATCTGAAGATCGTTTCGGATCTGGCCACAAAATGGGAGCTGGGCGATGGACAGCTGGCCTGGACCGTTAAAATTCGTCCAGAAGTCGTTTTTTCCGACGGCTCACCCCTGACGGCCAGAGATGTCGCCTATACATTCAATACGGCGGCCAAGGCCGGTGGGGTTGTCGATCTCTCAAATCTTCAACTGGCGGAGGCTATTGATGACAGCACGGTGATCCTGCGCCTCAAGCATCCGGATATCACCTTTATCCAGCACCTCATTACCCTGGGCATCGTTCCGGAAAAGCTCCATGGCCCCGGTTACGGGCGCAAACCAATCGGCTCGGGGCCGTACAAACTTGTGCGCTGGGATGAAGGGCAGCAGATGATCGTCGAGGCCAACGACCGTTACTATGGAATCAAGCCCTCCATCAAGCGACTGGTCTTTCTCTTTTCAACTGAAAATGCGGCCATTGCGGCGGCCATGGCAGGAAAAGTCGATGTCCTGGGCGTTTCTTCCAACCTTGCCGGGCAAAAAATCCCCGGCATGACACTGCATGTGGTGAAAAGCGTCGACAACCGGGGACTGATGTTTCCGATGGTCCCGGACACCGGTCGGAAGACACCCCGCGGCCTGGCTATCGGCAATAATGTGACCTCGGATATCGCCATCCGTAAGGCCGTCAACTACGCCATCAACCGGCAGGCACTGGTCGACGGTGTGCTGGACGGTCATGGACGACCGGCCTTTGGGGCGGTTGATGATCTCCCCTGGGATAATCCGGAGATCCGTTTTAAAGACAATGACCCGGAAAAGGCCAAGGCCATCCTGGAAGAGGCCGGCTGGCGCGATAGCGATGGCGATGGCGTTCGGGAAAAAGATGGGAAAAAGGCCGAGTTCGAAATCCTCTACAACACTAAAGACAGCTTGCGACAGGGCCTGGCCCTGGCCGTCTCCGACATGCTCAGGCCGGTCGGCATCAAGGCCGTTCCCCGTGGTGAGAACTGGGACCGGATCAAGGACGAGCTGACCCACGCCTTTGTGATTGTCTACGGCTTCGGTGGACATAGCCCTTTAGAGATGTACAAACTATATCACAGCAACGGCCCCGAGCCGATGTACTGGAACGCCGGATTCTATGTCAATCCGGTGGTGGATAATTATCTGGATCAGGCCCTGCGGGCACCCTCATTCGACGAGGCTATTCCGCTGTGGAAAAAAGCGCAATGGGATGGAAAGACGGGTATTTCTACACCCGGCGATGCTTCCTGGGCATGGCTGGTCAACCTTGATCATACCTACTTTATCAATCAATGCCTGGATGTGGGCAAATCCCAAATGGAGCCTCATGGGCATGGCTGGCCGATCACGGCCAATATCGACCAGTGGCAATGGACCTGTAAATAGAAAGTTGAAGAGAAAGGACTTTCACCGACTAATACCCCTCAAGAGTATCTGTCGGTGATTTTTAGAAATATTATGCACTTAATGATCACTCAGTTTTTATTAGTAAAGACGTTTCGGCTCATTCTGCTTATCGCCGCAGTAGCAACTCTGTCGTTCGTCCTGGTCAGCAGTTCACCCGTCGATCCGGTTGATGCCTATGTCGGGGCCGCCATGCTCAGGATCTCCCCGGATCAGCGGGAGGTCATCGCCAAACGTTGGGGGCTGGACAGACCCCCTGTTGAACGTTTCGGCAGATGGGCCGGGCAAATGGCAACAGGCAACTTTGGCGTCTCGACCATTTTCAACGAACCGGTTCTTTCAGTTATCGGGAAACGTTTTATCACGTCGTTCTGGTTGATGGCACTTGCCTGGAGCCTTTCCGGGGCCCTGGGGTTCGGGCTGGGACTCATTGCCGGGGCAAGGGAAGATACGCTTCTGGACCGCAGTATCAGGCTGTATGCCTATACCATGGCCTCCACTCCAACCTTCTGGGTCGGGATGATTTTGCTCATGATCTTCTCCGTCTCCCTGGGATGGACCCCGGTCTGCTGCGCCTGGCCTCCGGGATTGAGCGCCGAACAGGCAACACTCTGGCAACGACTGCATCATCTGCTGCTGCCGGCCATCACCTTGTCTCTTATCGGCATCGCCCAGATCACACTCCACACCCGTGAAAAAACTATTGAGGCCCTGCGGAGCGATTACTCCATCTTTGCTCGGGCCCAGGGGGAATCAACCATCGGCATCGTTTTCCGGCGCGCCCTGCGCAATGTGGCCTTGCCCGCCGTCACCCTCCAGTTCGCCTCTCTGGGGGAACTGTTCGGCGGCGCCGTGCTGGCTGAGCAGGTCTTCGCCTATCCGGGCCTGGGGCGAACCACTGTCGAGGCAGGTATCCGGGGTGACATCCCCCTTCTGCTGGGGATTGTCCTCTTCAGCACGATCTTTGTCTTTACCGGCAACTTCATGGCCGATCTCATCTATCATCTGGTGGATCCACGACTACGAAAAGCAACAGGGGCCATATCATGACGATCAATCCTTTAGCCCTGGATCGCCGGACACGCACCATGATGGTTATCCTCGGTTGTCTCATTCTCTTCTCCGCGATTTTTCTCGGCGCATGGCTGTATGGCGAACAGGGTCAGGTGACCAATCTGGCCCTGCGAAAGCTCCCTCCCGGCTGGGATCAGCCATTTGGGACAGACTGGCTGGGCAGGGACATGTTCGCCAGGACCATCAAGGGACTCCGTATCAGCCTGGAGATCGGTCTGGCCGCCGCTACCTGTTCGGCAGTCATTGCCCTGCTGCTCGGTTTGGCGGCCGCCACCATGGGTAGGATCGTTGACGTTGCCGTTACCTGGTTGTGCGATGTTGGAATGGCCACTCCGCATCTGGTTTTACTGATCCTGATATCCTTTGCCTGCGGTGGCGGGGCCAAAGGGGTCATCATCGCAGTGGCCGCATCGCATTGGCCTGCGCTCACCAGGGTTATCCGGGCCGAAGTCATGCAGCTCCGTACATCTGATTACATCAAACTCTCCCACCGGCTTGGTAAAAGTCCTGCCTGGATTGCGCGGCACCATTTCCTGCCCCATGTGGTTCCGCAGTTCCTGGTGGGGTTGCTGCTCCTTTTCCCGCATGCCATCCTGCATGCGGCCGGATTGACATTCCTGGGTTTCGGCATGTCACCGCACACCCCGGAAATCGGGACACTACTGGCAGAATCAATGCGTTATCTCACAACGGGAATGTGGTGGCTGGCCGTAGCTCCGGGGCTGGCCCTTGTTCTCTCAGCCATGACCTTTGATGTCCTCGGCAATAACGTCAGGGCACTGCTGGACCCAAAAACCTTACGCGAATAGGAAGCCCTTCCATGCTTGACATACAAGATCTTTCCATACGGTTTACCCGTTACACCTTTGGTCTTAAGAAAAAGGAGACCTGCGTCGTCCAGGGTCTTGACCTGTCGATTGCACCGGGCCAGGTGATGGCTGTGATCGGCCAATCAGGGGCAGGGAAAAGCCTGCTTGCCCACGCCTTACTGGGTATCCTGCCGCGCAATGCCCAGGTTGAAGGGAGAGTATTCTTCAAAGGGAAACCTTTGACCCCTGAACGGCTCTCAACCTTAAGGGGGCGGGAGATTGCACTGATCCCCCAATCGATAACCGCCCTGAACCCGCTTCTGCGAGTAGGGGTACAGGTGGCCAGGGCTGCGCGGCTGAGCGGGATCAGCAAGAAGGATGCGCCGACCACTGTCAACCGTGCTTTTAGCCGCTACCTTCTCCAGAAAGAGGTTGCAACCTGGTTTCCCTTTCAGCTTTCAGGAGGCATGGCCCGCAGGGTGCTCACCGCCACTGCCACCGTAGGCATGGCTGACCTGATCCTGGCGGATGAACCTACCAGTGGTCTTGATCCGGCTACGGCCAAGGAAGCCCTTGGTCATCTGCGCGAACTGGCTGACACCGGCAAAGCCGTGCTGCTGATCACCCACGATATTGAAGCAGCCCTTAAGATCGCCGATATGGTGACGGTATTCTGTGCCGGTACCACCGTGGAAGTAGCCAGTGCCGATGATTTTAAAGGCCTTGGCCAACTCCGCCATCCCTACACCAGAGCTCTCTGGAATGCCCTGCCGGCCAACAGTTTTATTGGAACCATGAAACCCATCGAAAGGAGCCCCAATACTACCGGCTGTCCTTTCCAGACCTGCTGTAATGAACAGGATGCCGTCTGTGGTCACAGCACTCCCGAACTTAAACACTCAAGCGCAGGACGGGTGAGGTGTCATCATGCTTGAAGCCAAAACCCTCGCGTACCGATATGGAAAACAATGTTCCTGGCTCTTTGACGATCTTGATCTGCAGATAGCACCGGGGGAGATTGTCGGGATGTCCGGTCCAAGCGGCCGGGGGAAATCTACCTTGGCAAAGGTACTGGCCGGCTATCTGCCCCCTGGTAGAGGGAGCGTGATGATAGGTGGTCGACCCCTACAAGGTTCCGGCCACTGCCCGGTTCAGCTCCTGTTTCAACACCCGGAGCTGGCCGTCAACCCACGATGGAAAGTGGGTAAAATCCTGCAGGAGGGGGAGGAGCCCACGGCAGACCTCTGCAAGGATCTCGGTCTTGAACCGGCATGGTTTGATCGTTATCCCCACGAACTCTCCGGTGGGGAACTGCAACGGATCTGCCTGGCCCGAGCGCTCAGTTCAGGAACCCGATATCTGCTCTGTGATGAGATGACCTCAATGCTCGACGCCCTGACCCAGGCCCATATCTGGCAGATTATCCTGGACATTGCCCGAAGCCGGAGGCTGGGGCTCTTGGTCATCAGTCATGATACGACACTAATCACCAGACTCTGTAGCCGCAACATCAGCTACTTTGGGGATACAGTAAATCATTAGGAATAATTACTACAATGAACCCTGAAAAATTGTCTTTTTGCCCAATCTCTGCCCTGTTGATAAAGCTGCAATTTTTTTTGTGGTTTTTTTCTGGTTGTCATATCAATAGGAATCGAGTTATATATCATTTTTTTAGATTGATGATATTTTGTAACAAAATAATCAACCTTATACTTGTCAAAAATTCATTTTATTTCATCTTCACGGAGAGTTATTTTGAAACACAGATCGCCCCACATCTGAGCAATACCCCGGCACAAGCCGGCCGTCCCGGTTCGGGACGGACGATATTGCGACTCTCCTGCCCCCCATGAATGGTCTCAGGCATTAATCAGGTAGTTTCCCTCCTTGTTTGCTGACGTTGTTCGCGGCTGATTGCAGAGAGTCGCAGCAGATCCGGAAATGTTTTTCCGGTATAACGTACAGCAAAGGAGGAGCTATGCACGCTTCTATTTCCACTCCTTCCGCCCAAAAGGCGGTCGGTGCGGTTCTTGTAGTAGGTGGCGGGGTGGCCGGAGTCCAGGCCGCCCTCGATCTCACCGAACTCGGTCTCAAGGTCTATCTGGTCGAAAAGTCCGGCGCCATCGGCGGGGTCATGGCCCGACTGGACAAGACTTTTCCCACCAATGACTGCTCGCTCTGTATCCTCGCCCCCAAGCTGGTTGAGGCGGGCCGCGATCCCAATATCGAGATCCTGACCAAGTCGGAACTGCTTTCCCTTTCCGGCACCCCCGGCAATTTTACCGCCAAGATCAGAAAAGAGCCCCGTTACATCGACGAGGAAGTGTGCACCGGCTGCGGCCAGTGTACCCTCTATTGCCTCAAGCAGATCGGCGATGAGTACAACGAGAATCTCGGGATCTCCAACGCCGCCCACATCGATTACGCCCAGGCCGTCCCCACCAGCTATTATATCGACGCCAAGGCCTGTCTCATGCTCAACTACCAGACCTGCGGCCTCTGTGCCGTGGCCTGCCAGGCAAAGGCCATCCGTTTTGACCAGAAGGAGGAAATTCTTGACCTGGCGGTCGGTTCCGTGATCCTGGCGCCGGGTCTGGGCCGGACCAGCAAGGAGGTGCTCGGCCGCTACGGCTGGGGCAAGTTCGCCGATGTCCTCAGCGCCTTTGAGCACGAGCGGCTGATGTGCGCCTCCGGCCCCACCGGCGGGGCGATCCTTCGCCCCTCAGACCACAAGCACCCCCGCAAAATCGCCTTTCTCCAGTGCATCGGCTCCCGCGATCAGACCTGTGGCAACAACTACTGCTCCTCGGTCTGCTGCATGTACGCCATCAAGCAGGCAACCCTTGCTCGCGAACACGACCCTAACGCTGAAATCACCCTCTTTTACATGGATATCCGCACCCACGGCAAGGGCTTTGATGCCGCCCGTGAGCGGGCCACGATTGAAAACAACTTTCGGGTGATCTACGCCCGGCCGCCGCAAGTGGAGGACGTCTTTAACGGCGGACTGCTGCTCACCTGGGCCACGGATGACGGCAAACATCACTACGAGATGTTCGACATGGTCGTTCTCTCTCAGGGGGTAGAATCGCCGGACGACGCCGAACAGCTTGGCCAGGCCGCCGGTATTGATCTGAACAAGTACCTCTTTGCCCGGACGGACACCTACGCGCCCCTTGCCACCAGCCGCCCCGGCGTCTACGTGATCGGCGCCTTTCAGGGGCCAAAAGATATCCCTGATTCGGTGACCCAGGCGGGCGGTGCCGCGGCCCTCTGTTCGGGACAACTGGTCGCAGCCCGCGGCACCGAGATGACCAAGGCGGTGTTCCCGGAGGAGCGTGACATCTCCAAGGAAGAACCTCGCATCGGCGTCTTTGTCTGCCATTGCGGCATCAATATCGCTGGCGTCGTCGATGTGCGGGCGGTGCGTGACTATGCCCGGGATCTGCCCGGCGTGGTCTATTCCACCGACAACCTCTACTCCTGCTCTCAGGACACCCAGCAGCATCTCGTTAACATCATCCGCGAACACCGGCTCAACCGGATCGTTGTCTCCGCCTGCACCCCGCGCACCCATGAACCCCTCTTTCAGGCCACCCTGCGCGATGCGGGCCTGAACCGTGCCTTATTTGAAATGGCCAATATCCGCGATCAATGTTCCTGGGTTCACATGCACGAACCCGAGGCGGCCACCGCCAAGGCCAAGGATCTGGTGCGCATGGCCGTGGCCAAGGCGGCCCATCTCACCGCCCTGCCGGAACAACGGCTGCCGGTCACCCCCTCGGCCCTCGTTATCGGCGGCGGCCTGGCCGGCATGACTGCGGCGCTCACTATTGCCGAACAGGGCTTCCCAACGACCCTGGTCGAGCAGGGGGAGACCATGGGAGGCCGGGCCCTGTTGCTGACAGCCGACCGTTTTGGCCGCGATCCGCGCCAGGCCATAGCGAATCTGGCCCACAGGGTGAAAACCCATCCGTTGATCAGCGTGCGCACCAGAGCCACGGTGGCCAGTGTCTCAGGCTATGTGGGCAACTTCACCACCACCATTGCCGGCAAGGCGGGCAGTGAGGTGGTCAATCACGGGGTCATGGTGATCGCCACCGGCGGCAAGCCCTATGCGCCGAAACAGTATCTGCACGGCGACTCCGAGCGGGTGCTGACCCAACTGGAACTGGAACAGCGGCTGGCGTCAGGCCGTCCGCTTTCCGCCAAGATGAAACAGGTGGTGATGATCCAGTGCGTGGGCTCGCGGGGTGATGATCTGGCCTACTGCAGCCGCGTTTGCTGCGGACAGGCCCTGAAGAACGGACTGCGTCTCAAGGCCATGAACCCGGAACTGACCATCTTCATCTATTACCGCGACATGCGGGCCTACGGCTTCATGGAGGACGATTATCTGAAGGCCCGCGAGCTGGGCGTGATCTTCATCCGCTATACCCCGGAAAATCCGCCCAGGGTCACCCCAGGGCGCAGTAAGTCCAGCCCGCTGAAGGTAGTCGGCTATGATCCGCTACTGGGCGAAGAGATGGAGCTGGATGCCGATCTGCTGGTGCTCTCCGTGGGCATAGTCCCGGAAGATCCGACGATCTTGTCCCGCATGCTCAAGGTGCCGGTGACCGCCGACAAGTTTTATCTGGAGGCCCACGTCAAACTGCGGCCGGTGGATATGGCGGTGGATGGGATCTTTGTCTGCGGCCTGGCCCACGCCCCCAAATCGATGGACGAGACCATTGCCCAGGCCCAGGCCGCGGCGGGTCGGGCCTGCCAGCCCCTGGCCAAGGGCTCGATTTCGCCGGAGCCCATCGTCTCCCATGTCGATCCCGAGCTGTGCATCGGCTGCGGCGCCTGCGAGACCTTCTGTCCTTACAAGGCCATCACGATTGACAAGGAGGTCAAGCCCCGCAAGGCCCGGACCCTGACCGCCTCCTGCAAGGGCTGCGGGGTGTGCGCCGCCCGCTGTCCGACAATGGCCATCGATATGGGGCGTTTTACGTTTGACGGCATTATGGCCCAGATCAATGCCTTTGGCAGTAAAGAAACAGGTGTTTAGGCTGAAAGCCGAAGACAGAAGGTTAAAAAAAACAAAGGATGAAAGACTGGAACCCCGTACTGGTGTGCGGCGCGGGCTTCAAACCCGTGATGCCTCCGTCTGATACACGGATGAGTTGTGGGTTCGATTCCCACTCCAGTCTCCACTATTCATAATAAACAACAACGACGACTTATCGGATTGAAAAGTTTTTCGTATTTGGAGCACGTTATGTCAAATTATCAACCAAAAATCCTTGGATTCCTCTGCAACTGGTGCTGTTACACCGCTGCTGATTCAGCAGGGGTGGGGCGCTACCAGTACCCTCCCAATCTCCGGGTCATCCGTATGATGTGCTCCGGCCGCCTCGACCCCTCCTTTCCCTTGGAAGGACTGGCCCAGGGGGCCGACGCCATCTTTGTCGGCGGCTGTCACCCCGGTGAGTGCCACTATCAGGATGGTAACTACCATGCCCTGGTCACCGCTGCCCTGGTGCACGAGACCCTGGCCAGGCTGGGGATAAACAGTCAGCGTTTCCTTATCGAATGGGCCTCAGCCGCAGAGGGCCCGAACTTTGTCAAGATCATCACCCGGTTCACGGAACAGGCCGCAATTCTGGGGCCGCTGGGGACAAGCGAAGGCATCGATGCAACACTGCTGCGAGAAAAACTGGCGCAGGCGGCGGAAACGGCCAAAGACCGCAAGCTCAGAATGAACTTGATCAGCGCCTCTAAAGAGATGATGAAGAACGGGGATTTCTCGCGCCCCACCATTGCCGGACTGATCCATGACAAGTGCAACAAGGTCTTGACTGAGCTGATTGGAGCATCGGTACTATGAGCAGCAACAAGATATCCCTGAGCATCAATGGCCAGCCGGTGAGTGTCCCTTCCGCCACCACTATCATGGAGGCCGCACTCCAGGCGGGAATCGAGATCCCGCACCTCTGCCACCTTCCCAGCAAAGCCGATGCCAAACGCCCTTGTCTCCTGTGCCTGGTGGAGGCGGACGGCAAACAGGTCCGTTCTTGCCGGACCCCGGTGCACGAAGGAATGGTTGTCGAGACCGCAAGCCCGGCGTTAAAAAAACACCGGACTGAACGGCTTCAGCAGCTTGCCGCTGTCCATTATGGTGATTGCAAGGCCCCTTGCAATCTCACCTGCCCCGGCGGGATCAATGTGCAGGGCTATGTCAACCTCATCGGTCAAGGGCAGTATGAGGCCGCGCTGCGGCTGATTAAGGAGAAAAATCCCCTGCCTGGTATTGTCTGCCGGGTCTGCCCCCGTTTTTGCGAAACCCGATGCCGTCGGGTATTGCTTGACGAACCGGTGGCCATTAACCATCTCAAACGTTTCCTGGTGGAACATGCCAATACGCACGAGCTAAAAATTGACAAACCAAAACCGGCTACCGGCCATAATGTGGCCATTATCGGTGGCGGACCAGCCGGATTATCGGCTGCGTACTCTCTGCGCAAGCAGGGACACAGTGTCACCCTTTTTGAGGCGGCTTCGGAATTAGGCGGATTGACCCGTTATGCTATTCCCGCCTTCAAACTTCCCCGGAAAGAGCTTCGCCGGGAGATAGACAATATCCTGGCCATGGGTGTTCACGTCCGCACCGGCAAAAAATGGGGCCGTGATTTCGTGCTCCGTGATCTGCTGGATCAGGGGTTCAGGGTGATTTTTATCGCCATTGGCATGGGTCGGCAAAAAACCTTGGCCGTACCCGGAGGCGAGGCAGCGCTTGATGGCCTCCAATTTCTTGGACAAGTGGCGACTGATACCCTCCATGAGTTGCCCGGCAAAATTTTAATTATTGGCGGCAGCAAGGTCGCGATAGAGGCGGCGCGGTGTGCGATCCGTCTTGGCGCTGCCGAGGTTACCGTTATCCATGACCGTTCGCGAACGGAAATGGCCGCTCATCAGCGGGATATCGTTGAGGCGGAAAAGGAGGGAGTGAAGTTTTTCCTGATGGCCACTCCTCTTGCCATCCACAAAAAAGCAGAGGCAGTCTTCGAGGTGGAGATGGCCAGGACCGTGCTTTCCGAACCCGACGGTGCGGGAAGTCGCAGGCCGGTTCCAGTCGCCGGCTCCTGTCTGACCTGGAACGGGGAGATCGTCATCAACGCCCTGGGCCAGGAGGCGGATGGAGACTACCGCAATTATGGAGAACTGGAAGCGGAGCTCACACTCACGCCCAGACAGACGATCAAGTCCGATCCCACCACCATGCAGACCAATCTGCCTGGGATCTACGCCGGAGGTGAGGTGGTCAGCGGTCCGCGTTCAGTGATTCAAGCCGTGGATGCCGGACGGCGGGCGGCTGAGACGATTCACCAACAATTGGGATGCGTGGATGATCGGCCGGGCGATGGTCGTTTCAACTTCAACAAGGGCAAAAAGTTTGAAGAAGTGGATATGCGCAACTTCAATGGCTTTCCGATCAATCTGAGTGAGCAGATGCCGGTTCGGCCCCCGGAGCGGCGAATTGGCGATTTTGCCGAGGTGGAACTGGGATTCACCGAAGAGATGGCGGTACGGGAAGCAAAGCGCTGTCTGGCCTGCGGCTGCCTGGGTCTGGCCAAGTGCGAGCTGCGTCCGCTCTGCGGTGAGCACAAAATAAAGAGTTCCAGCGCCCCTGAAAAACGGCTCCATGCCCCCGATGACTCGCATCGCTTCATTGCCATTGATCCGAACCGCTGCATTGTCTGTCAACGCTGTGAGCGGGTCTGTGAATTTGCGGCCATTTCAGTTTCCTGCGAGGAAGCAAACGGGCAATTGGTCGACATTCATCTTGCCATAGGCGAGAACTGCGTCTCCTGCGGGGCCTGCGTCGATGCCTGTCCCACCGGGGCCCTGACCAAAAAGCAGCTCTTTTTGCCCCTTCTCCCCGACGAGGCCGAGGAAGTTCAGAGCGTCTGCACCTACTGCGGCACCGGCTGTACCGTAAATATTCAGGTTAAACAGGATGTGCTTCTTGAGGTCAAGGCAAAGCACGAGGCCCCGCCGAACCAGGGTGATCTCTGCGTCAAAGGCCGGTTCGGTTTTGACTTTTATCGACATCCCGATCGGTTGACCCATCCCCTGATCAGAGAGCGGCTCGATGAACCGCTCCGCCGTGCCACCTGGGAAGAGGCCCTTGATTTTGTTGCCCGCCGTTTTGCCCATATCCGCGAACATCACGGCCCAGAGGCCCTTGGCGTCCTGTCTTCCTCCCGCTGTGAGAACGAGGTTAACTATCTGGCCCAGAAATTCTGCCGGTTGGTTCTGAAAAACAACTCGGTGGACAACTGCGCCCGAGTCTGTCATGCACCCTCAGTCAGTGGCCTGCGCATTGCCTTGGGCAGTGGGGCGGCCACCAATTCGTTGGCCGATATCGAAGGGGCCGAGGTTATTCTGATCTGCGGCTCCAACACCAGTGAGGCCCATCCCGTGGTGGGTATGAAGGTGCGGCGGGCCATGCGCAATGGCGCCAAACTCATAGTCATTGATCCCCGGCGCACCGAAATGGCGGCCATGGCCGATATCTGGCTGCGACTGGTGCCGGGCACCAATGTCCTGCTCCTGAACTCTCTGCTCCACGCCATCCTTGATGAAGGGCTTGAGGACAAGGATTTTATCGCCGGGCGGACCGAAAACCTGGAGGTAGTGCGGCAGCATGTGACGGCCTATACGCCGGAGACCATGGCGGAAGTGACCGGCGTCGCCCCTGACTTGGCACGGGCTGCGGCCCGTCTCTACTGCTCTACCCGCAAAGGCATGATCCTTTATGGACTGGGGGTCACTGAACACCGCAACGGAACTCAGGGCGTCATGGGGCTGGCCAATATCGCGCTTGCCTCCGGCAACGTCGGCCGTTCTCATGCCGGGATTTGTCCCTTGCGAGGTCAGAATAATGTCCAGGGTTCCTGTGATATGGGGGCTCTGCCTTATGTGCTGCCGGGCTATCAGGACGTGGCTGATGTGGCGGCCAGGGAGCGGTTGAGTCAGGCCTGGGGCGCGGATCTACCTGCAAGCCCAGGTCTTACCGAACCGGAGATGTATGAGGCGGCCCGCGAGGGACGTTTCAAAGGGATGTATCTCATCGGCTACGATCCGCTCCACACCCAGGCCGATATCAACAATGTCAGGGCCGCCTATGCCGCGATGGAAATGGTGGTGGTCCAAGACATCTTTCTTACCAAGAGTGCGGAAATCGCGCATGTGGTACTGCCGGCCGCCTGTTTTTATGAAAAGGATGGAACCTTTACCAATGCTGAACGCCGCATCCGGCGAATCAGAAAGGCGGTGGAGCCGCCGGGACTGGCCCTGCCGGACTGGGAGATCACCTGCCGACTGGCCGCGGCCATGGGCTATCCCATGGCCTATGACGGCCCATCCCGGATCATGGAGGAAATTGCCCGCTGCGCCCCGATCTTGGGCGGGGTCCGTTATGAGCGACTGGAAGGCGACGGCCTGATCTGGCCCTGTCCGAACCGGGAGCACCCAGGCACCCCGATTCTCCATCAAGAGAGCTTCACCAGGGGCAAGGGCCGTTTTTCCGTGCTGGGTAATGTCGAGACCCTGGAAAAACCTGACGAACAGTTTCCGCTTACCCTGGTTACCGGTCGGAGACTTGCTCATTACAATAATGGCTCCATGACCAGGAGATGCCAGGGGCTTGCCGCCCTTGAACCCGAAGAAATCGCGGAAATCCATCCGGATGACGCGGCGAGGTTCGGGATAAAAGATGGCAACCGGGTTCTGATTATTTCCCGGCGCGGCGCCCTTGAGGTCAAAGCCAGAGTCACCGAACGCAGCCGGCCCGGCTCGGTATTTATGGCCTTCCATCACGCCGACCCTCTGGTCAATATCCTGACCAGCCCTGGTGTGGATGAGATTGCCGGAACCCCTGAATACAAGGCTTGCTCGGTACGGATGGAGTCTGTTTGATAGGAATTACAACGGGAGAATTCATTGGCGAATTTTCTCTAAAAAAATTGATGAGCAAAACCGCCCATCACAACGAAAAAGAGGAGAGCACTATGTTTCAAGTAACGGAATCAGCAATTGAAAACCTTAAAGAATATCTGAAAAAGAACGACATCAACTCGGCCGTCCGGGTGATCATGCAGAGCAGTTGCTCCGGCACCAGCCTGGGTCTTGGACTCGATGAAAAAAAGGACTCCGACAAGGTGTTTGAGGAAAACGGGGTCACTTTTCTGGTGGATGACGCGATATTTGCCACCACCGGCGCCATTATGGTCGACTACATCAAGCCTTCCTGCGGCTGCGGTGGCGGGAGTGGCAGCGGTGGTTTCTCCGTAAGTTCGGAAAAAAAACTGGGCCGCGGCGGCTCCTGCTCAACCGGCTCCTGTTCGAGTGGATCCTGCGGTTGTTGAAAAAGAGCCTTGGTCATCTGGCCGGGGCTCTTGCCTGGATCCTGAAATCATCAACCAAAACGGGACAGAGGCAACTGGTTTTTCCGGTAAACCTGTCCCGTTACGTCCTATAGAGAGTACAAAGAAAATGAATCGAATCCATGACTTTGCCGGCGAGGCCATCGGCACCTGTATCCTGGTCTTCTTCGGCTGCGGTTCGGTGGCTGCCGCCGTCCTGTTTTCCGCCCATTCCGGGCTTTTTCAGGTGGCGGCCATCTGGGGCATCGGGGTCACACTGGCGATCTATGCCACCCGCCATCTCTCCTGCGCTCACCTTAACCCTGCGGTCAGTCTGGCCATGGTCATTGGTCGCCGCATGACTCCGTCCAAGCTTCCGGCCTATCTGGGTGGTCAGTTCGTTGGGGCCTTCCTTGCGGCCTGCCTTCTCTATTCTCTTTTCGGGGCGTCCATTGCCGCCTACGAAACCGTTCATGGAATTGTACGTGGAGCACCCGAATCAGTGAAAACTGCCATGCTCTTTGGCGAGTTCTACCCCAATCCTGGGGCTGGCGCTGCCGCTGTGGTCAGCAGTCTCAACGCCTTCGGAGCTGAGGCGGTGGGCACATTCATTCTGGTCTTTCTCATCTTTTCCCTGACTGAGGGCTGCAATGTCGGTCGGCCGGATGAAGCCCTGGCTCCGCTGTTCATCGGCCTCACCGTCACCGTCATCATCTGTATCCTGGCACCGCTCACCCAGGCCGGACTCAATCCGGCCCGTGACCTCTCGCCCCGGCTGTTTGCCTGGTTGGCAGGCTGGCGACAGGCGGCCATGCCCGATGCCGGGTATGGATTTTTGACCGTCTATGTGCTGGGGCCGTTGGTGGGTGGAACTCTGGCCTCGCTTTTTTTCACCTCTTGCGTTCAGCCCCTGATGAATAAAAAAAATCAGAATGGCTGCGGCTGCCAGAAATAGCCAGCCCATAATAAAAAAACAAAAAGGAAAACAACCATGCAATTGCCTCCGACAACGCAAGAACAATTACAGGAATATTACGGCAGGATTCTGAACAGTTCACAAGATCTCAAGACTAAGGTCTGCTGCTGTGATGGGGAATCCCTTTCAGTCGGTATGAAGGAAATATTGAAAACCATTGCCCCGGAAATCCTTGCCCGCTCCTATGGCTGCGGCTCGCCCATTCCTGACTGCCTGGAAGGCTGCACAGTGCTTGACCTGGGGTGCGGTGTCGGACGGGATGCCTTTCTTCTTTCTTGGCTGGTCGGGCCTGAAGGCAAAGTCATCGGCGTGGACATGACCGAAGCACAGCTGGCCGTGGCCCGCAACCATGTGAGTGCCCAGATGCAGACCTTTGGCTATAAAAAACCAAATGTCGAGTTCCGGCAGGGTTATATGGAAAACCTTAGTGCGCTGGGGCTGGAGGACAACTCAGTGGATGTGGTCATCTCCAACTGCGTGATCAATCTTTCGCCGGACAAGCGTTCGGTCTTTAGTGAAATATTTCGGGTGCTCAAGCCGGGTGGCGAGCTCTGTTTTTCCGATATCTTTGCCGGGTGCAGGGTGCCGGAACATTTCAAGGAGGATCCGATCCTGCATGGGGAGTGTCTGGCTGGGGCCCTGTACCTTGAGGATTTCCGCAGGCTGCTTCGGGTGGTCGGCTGCCCGGACTACCGGGTTATGCTTAGACGCAAGGTGCAGTTCGATAACCCGGCCGTTGAGGAGAAAATCGGCATGATCGATTTTTATGCCATGACCGTGCGTGCCTTCAAGATCGCCTGCCTGGAGGATATCTGCGAGGATTTCGGTCAGAGCGCCACCTATCTTGGCGCCATCCCTGGTCATCCCCATGCTTGGTCGCTGGACGACCACCATCGTCTGGTCACCGGAAAACCCATGCTGGTCTGCGGCAATACCGCTGCCATGCTAGAGGAAACCCGGTTTGGCAGATATTTCCGTATTTCCGGCGACCGGAGCACCCATTTCGGCCCCTTTGACTGTTCGGCCCCGGCCCCGGACAATGCCAGTTCCTCTTGCGGCTGCTGACCTAAGAATTCCACAAATACAAAAAAGGAGAAAACAATGACCGCCTGACCAAGACTGGTGCGGCGCAATGGCAGATAGTGGTGCGGAAGGAAGGATAAACGGGAAGGAGGCAGCACCACCGGCACCCCGGCCGCAACCAGATTCATCTCGATCGATGTCCCGGTCCGTGGCTGAACGATTATGGTTAATATATTTTTGGGTGGACTGAGAGTTTCAGTCCCAGATAAAACAAAACGGGCAAGAGCCCAGCACACAAAAGGAGTAATACGGTATTATGAAAAAGCTCACATCTCTTATCGCGGCAGTTACCATGCTATCCCTTGCATCATCCGCCTTCGCGGGCACCATCAAGGGGTCCATGACAAAGGCCACCAAGAATGCCGACGGCAGCTACACCATTGTTGTGAAGGACATCAAGACCAATAAGGACTATGCAATTGAAGTACAGGATGTTGAGACAAAGGGGAAACTTGACTCAAAGAAGGTTGATTCTGGCGACGAAATCGAGGTCAAGTTTAACGAGAAGGAAGGCAAGAACATAAACACCAAGATCCAGAAGGAAGGCGGCTGCTGACTTTAACGTAACTATCCAGCCCCCGGCCCGGAAGTGAGTTCCGGGCCGGAGGAAGGTTTGAGCGGTAATATTTGCCGCCGGACTCAGGATGCGCAGGAGGCGGCAAATCCCTCGGAGGCGAGCAAGGATGCCCGCCGAGAATGAGCGAAAATCTTTCATCGGCACGAAATGCACCCTGGTGATGCTCAGTCATTATCTGGAGCAGGTGGAAAGGGTGGCAGACAACGTGTGGGAACTGACGGATAAACGGCTGCTCTTTATAAAAGGAAGGGGGCAATAAGAACATCATGGAAAAAGTTCTTCTTGAAATTCACCAAACCCGTCGGTTTGCCAAGCGACTGATGGCCATGGCCAAAGCCGGGAAACATGAACGTATTGTGGCGGAACGGGCAAGGCAGATTATTGCCGATCTGCAGATCAATCCCTTGCACGAAGAGGCGGAATGCAAACGCACCCTCCACGGTGAATTGCGCCTGAATGATTGCCGCAAGTATGACCTTTCCTGCGGCTTCCGGCTTATTGCCTTGAAAAGGGAGAAAAAACTGATTTTCACCTATGTCGGTAGCCACGACGACTGTCAGCGCTGGATAAAAAACAACCGTTACTATCAGGACACAATCCAATCTACAACCATCCCTCTGTTATCTACAAAAAAAAGCCCTCTTCACTGCGCACTGCCATTGATAGACGATCAGTCCCCCCAAGACGAATACGAAGAGCAGATAAGAACGAAAATCGACGAACAATTTTTACGCTCAATCTTTGCCGGCCTCTGCAAAATCGTCTGATTAACAAAACTGTTCTTTACACGATGTAATTTGTCGACAACAATAAAGGGACTACTTCAAGTGCCTTGCAACCAACCATACAAACCTTGAGGAAACCGATGAACCATAAACAAATCATTACTGTCTGCACCATACTCATGGCATCATTATCCGCAGGACAAGCCCATGCCACAACCAACACTGCGCCACCTTCCAAGATAGACTGGAGTGTGGACAAAACATGGGATCTTCCAGCCAAGCCCTTAGACATCGGTTATTCACTTGATGGAAAACGGGTTTTCATCCTCACCGACCAGCAGACCGTGCTGGTCTATGACAACTTGGGTGAGCTGACCGGCTCAATCCCTGTGGACAAAGGGGTTTCCGCCATTGACATTGCCCCGCGGGGGGAAAAGCTCTTTCTCATCAACCAGTCGACCAAGGCCTTTTCAGACCTCACTATTGATTTTATTGCTGATATCAACACCGAAGGCTCGCCTTTCCGCGGTCTGGCCAAGGCCACGGTTACTATTGTGCTCTTTACAGATTTTGAATGCCCTTATTGCAGTAAAGTTTCGCCGCTTCTTGAGCAGACACTCGAAAAAAATCCTGACACTATCAAGGTTATCCTGAAAAATATGCCGCTGGCGATGCATCAATTTGCCGATCCGGCCGCCCGCGCCGCACTGGCCGCCGGAGAGCAGGGAAAATACTGGGAATTTCACGACGCCCTCTTTGCCCTACCCGCTCTCAATATAGCCCTCAATGATAAGGCTATTGAAGATATCGCCGTCAAACTTGGGCTTAAGATGGACCGATTCAAGAGTGATATGGCCTCACCCAAAATCAGACAAAAGGTTGACCAGGATATCATGGATGCCCAGAAAGCAGGAGTAACCGGAACTCCAGCAATATTTGTCAATGGCCATCCCTTGCGAGAACGCACCATTGAGGCCATTCAACAAAAAATAGATGCGGCTCTTGGTAAACCGGCAAAAAAATAATACGCTACTCCATCCCCTTGAGCCGAGTTGTTGATTTTGCGGATAACAAGTTGACGGCCGTCCTCTTTGGCGATCTGAACAAAAATCTGCAAAAAGTGGAGAGATGTTGTGGGGTTACCATCCATGTCCGCACAAACCGAAAACACAGGCCCACTTCTTCCATTCTGCTCGTTCATCCTGGCTCAACCAAATAGCCGTAGCACCAGTTAAAGCAATCGCTATCTGAGCCATATAACATTCCTCTATATAGCTAACTTTTGCAGGACAAATTTACAAATCAACCGAAACAATAACATATCCATGTGACAATCGTTTACGCACAATTCGGCGTAATTCCTGTGCCATATCCACCTGGTCAGTAAACCGGTCTGATTGCCCAGGCTGACCCTTGGTGCCAATTCTTCCCCAACGGCGAATCAGAGTGTAATTCAATAGGCCTTGCATAGCGGTCAAACGATAGAATGCTTTCCGATTCTTATCAGGTATCACGCACTCCATATGTATGTCAAGGCAACTCATATTTGCCGGTATTATTGGATGGTTACATTTAAAGCGGCATATAAAGTTTGCCTTGAAATCTTGTATTCTTTTGCCAATGAAGATTTAACGGCACCACCTGCCACCCTGCCTTGTATCTCCTGGATTTGTTCATCTTTTAGCACCCGCCCTCTTCCTATTCTGGTTCCTTTCTTTTGAGCTTGAGCAATTCCTTCCCGTTGGCGCTCTTTAATCAGGTTGCGTTCAAACTCAGCAAAAGCACCCATCATTTGCAACATGAGCTTGTTCATCGGATTCTCATTGCTGCCTGTGAATGTCAAATTTTCTTTATGGAAAACGACCAAGACCCCTTTTCCGTTCAGGTGGCTGACAATGGTTTGCAAATCAACAAGGTTCCGGGCTAGGCGATCTATAGAATGCACATGAAGCTCATCCCCGTTACGGAGATAGTCAAGACACTCTTGCAGAACTGGTCGCATAGTATCTTTTGCACTTGCTTTTTCCTCAAAGACTTTATCAAGAAGAACCTCTGATAATTGCCGGTCAGTATTTTGACCGTAAGAAGATACTCTGATGTATCCAACACTTTGACCCTTCATGCTATCACCTGACAAATTGATTTGTTTTCTGTCCATTAACCTCTAAGAGATACCTTGACACTGTGTCAAAAAATAGCGAAAAGTACTTTATTAGACACTATTTGTGGGATATTTTCGCGTGTCTAAAAAAGTACACTTTTCTTTACAGCTTCAATACTTCAATTTTATTTATGGGCATCAAAATAGTACCGGAAGACTTCTTCAGCGAAAAATGATTTATTGCCCCTGCAATTTTGATCTATGGCCTGAACAATATCTTCCGGCAGATAAAAGAGGCATTGTATTTTTGTATCCTTGCTTTTCGGTCTGCCGACATTACGCTTCTTGACCGTTTCAACCTCGGCCTTGCCGCCAGAAATGATCGCCTCAATACCCTGTTCCTGCCCCAATACCTTCTTGATTGTTTTCATTATTTTTTAATAGTATTTAATATTTTATACGATCCACGCTACTACGTAACAAAACACCCCGTCACCACGTTACCGCGTAACCCTATCGTAATAGGCAATTGCTTGCATGGAGGTTAGCGATTCCAGTATAGTATTCTCTTCCTTGGCGAGAAGTCGCTCGATGACCTCTATTTTCGTTACGCCGTAATGAAAAGAATCCGTTCCAGCTTTGCCTTAGTTGAGCCCTTACAAGCATGTTCAAGCGTTCTTTCGTACCGCTCTCCAATACCAAGTGCTTTTTTCTGTAATCGGCCTGTCTTTCTGCGTTGGCATTTGCCATGGTTATTTTCAAATAGCACTTAATTGCTTGTAATAATATACGCTTGTTTTAATTATTTTTTAATTGCATTAACTCTTTATAAAGAATTATTGTTTCTTCTGCCGCCTTGCCAGATGGTTCATACTCAGTAACACCCTGCCCATTACTGATAGAAGCCTTGTATGCTACCCTATTATGCAGCTGTTCAGACAGAAGCGGAATGTCATCCTGATAAACGGCCAGCGCCTCTTGCGCCTCACTGGAAACAATAGTGTTCGGCCTGACCATGTTTAATACCATCCGGCCAATCATTCCGTTGAATGGCTGAATCTCTTTGAACACTGCTATGGCGTCCGCCGCCGCCCACACATCAAACTGTGAAGGCAGCACCGGCAATAAGAAAAGATCGCAAGCTGCAACAGCCGAACGAAAGATGGCATTATCACGACCACCAGCATCAATCACAATCCAGTCAAATGCCGCAGAAAATTCTTTTATATCCTTGTGCAACTTGTCACTGACCAGAGCGATGGCCCTGATGTCGTCCTTTTCCCTCTCGGCCCGAAATGCAATGGAAGACCCTTGAGGGTCGGTATCCACCAGCAGGACCTTCTTTCCATCTCTTGCAGCTTCCACGGCAAGATTGACAGCGATGGTTGTTTTTCCCACGCCGCCCTTGGTGTTGCCAACTGTGATAATCATACGGCCTCCTAAATAATTTTAAATATTTTATAATATTTTTAAATAATAAACAATATATGAAAATAATTTTTAATAATAAAAAACAGACAACATGGAAGGCCTGAAAAAAATCTTGACTACTTTTTTGCAAATGGTTACATGTAACAAAAAAGGAGGGATACACATTATGGCAACACCAATTGCAGAAAGAGTGCAAAAGCGCAGGGCAGCTCTTCGTAAAGCAGGGTTACGACCAATTCAACTTTGGGTGCCAGACACCAGACGACCTGAGTTTGCCGATGAGTGTCGCCGTCAATCCAAGTTGGCCGCGCAAGCAGACATGGCAGATATTGAGCTGTTAGATTTCATGGATAATGCTTTGGCAGATGTGGAGGGGTGGGTGGAATGAAGCGTGGGGATTTTGTGACCGTAGCTATGCGAGGTGATGTTGGCAAGCCAAGACCAGCGTTGGTCCTCCAGTCTGATCGGTTTGATGAACATGCAACCGTGACAATTTTGCCTGTGACGAGCACACTTGTCGATGCACCATTATTTCGCATAACAATTGAACCAAGTATCACAAACGGACTCAATAAGCCGTCCCAGGTGATGGTGGATAAAACCATGACTGTAGTAAAAGATAAGATTGGAAAACCCTTTGGAAAAATTGACAAAAATACACTACTGGAGATAGAGCGTTGCTTGGCTGTATTCCTTGGATTTGCTTAAGCAAATCCAAGTGACAAAAAAAGCCGTCCCCCGAAGGAGACGGCTGTGGCGATGGCTTCTGTCTGAAAAATTCGTGGATTTTCTAAAGATGGAGGCAATTGCAAAGGAGTTACGAAATGGCAAAAAAAATAATTGATGGCGTTGAGTTTGAAATCAGTTCCGGCAATGTCTTTGCCGATCTTGGACTGCCCAATGCCGAAAAACTTCAAATCAAGTCCGGCTTAGTAATTGAAATATCCAAAGCCGTGCGCAA